>ERZ894203.1899-NODE-1899-length-10032-cov-11.468377_pt1 | contig 10032 bp, 10 predicted proteins | sample MGYA00380286_ERZ894203 | MGnify/ENA primary metagenome ERZ894203 (study PRJEB32331, sample SAMN06328484) | human gut metagenome | biome: human gut microbiome; feature: stool | host: Homo sapiens | collected 2014-02-06 ... | reverse complement strand
TGTCGCTTTTGTCCCGGATGATATACACCCCGGGCAGCAGCGGCAGCATACAGGCTTTTTGATAGAGCTCGGCCTTGGTCATGCAGCACCTTCCTCCGTGTCTGTGGGACGGGGCTTCCGGCAATGGAAAGCCCTTTGCTCCCGGTAAAAAACTTATCAAAAAAGCGGCAGGGAGCCCCCGCCGCTTTCTGTTGCTTGTGATACAGACTTACTCTGCAAAGCCGGACTCCACCAGCTTGATCAGGCCGTCCACGGCAGCCTGCTCATCAGCGCCGTCAGCGATGATGCGGATGGTGGTGCCGCCAACGATACCCAGAGACAGAACGCCCAGCAGGCTCTTTGCGTTCACGCGGCGTTCTTCCTTTTCGACCCAGATGGAAGACTTGAACTCGTTTGCCTTCTGGATAAAGAAGGTAGCCGGACGAGCGTGCAGACCAACCTGATTTTCAACGGTAACTTCTTTTACGTACATAGTAAAGCGCTCCTATCTAATATCGTTTTGGTGTACAAAAGCATAGTGTGCCTGTTGTGTTACACTCATTTTAGCGCAAGTCGAAACGGTTGTACAGTCCCCTTTTGCATTTTTGGCGCTTTTCCCAATGAAACAGGGAGCATTTTTCAGGTTTTGTACAAAGACAATAAAATTATACCCCGAAGGTTAGAGGGGTAATACAAAAGTTTTCAACAACTTTTAGACCGCCGGGGAGTTTTACCCTGAATTTTGTGTATTTTTACCGATATTTCCGGTGTCGGCTTACTCCTGCGCAGGGCCTGCGTAGCGCATCTGCACCAGTGCACATTTACGCGTCACGGTGGGGTATTGCTTCGGGTCAAATTCCAGACTGGTGCTGCCATCCAGCTGCCAGCCCATGCGGGTATACAGCGCAATGGCGCGGGTGTTGGTGTTCAGCACACTCAGCACCGGGTGTGCGTGCTCCGGCAGCTTTTTGCGGGCAAAATCCAGCAGCTTTGCGCCGATGCCGTTGCCCCGGGCTTTTTCCGTGACGAACAGGTGCTCGATATGCCCCGCCTTGTGGCTGACGCACACCATGCCATCTGGCACATCCTTGGTGGTGTGCAGGTAGCACACCCAGCCCGCCGCCTTTTCCTGCTGCAATTGCAGCAAAAACTGCGGCTCGGTCAGAGTGCGGCAGTATTCCGGCGTCCAGTTGTCGGCGCAGACAGCCTGCCGTCCCTCGGCAAACAGCTTTGCGGCGGCGGCAAACTGCTCGGCGGTCTTTACCAGCCGGACATTCTCGCCCCGCTTCCACTTGGGCACTTCGGCAATGGGGTGGCTCGTACACCACTGCTCGTACAGTTCCGGGCGGCGCAGACGGGTGCGGGTACGGCTCTGCTCGCCGCGCCACGCGTCAATTTTTGCATGGTCGCCGCCCAGCAGCACCTCGGGCACAGCACGGCCTTCCCACACCTCGGGGCGGGTGTATTGGGGGTATTCCAGCAGGCCGTCCCAGTAGCTTTCCTCCTCGTAGCCCTTCTGCTCGGCCAGTACGCCGGGCTTCAGGCGCAGCACGCTGTCTGCCACCACAAGGCTGGCAAGCTCGCCGCCGGTCAGGATATAATCACCAATAGAGATCTCCTCGTCCGCAAAAGCTTCGATGACGCGCTCGTCAATGCCCTCGTAGTGGCCGCAGACCAGCGTCAGGTTGTCATATTCAGCCAAGCGCTTTGCGTGCTCCTCGGTGTAGCGCTGACCGCCCGCCGTCAGAAACACGATGTGCGGGGCGGGACGCCCCTGCTCGGCCACCTCGCGCTGCACTGCGCGCAGGCAGTCCGCGATGGGCTGAGCGTACAGCACCATGCCGCAGCCGCCGCCGTAGGGGTAATCGTCGGTCTGCTTCTGCTTGTTCAGGGTATAGTCCCGGATCTGGTGGCAGTGGGTCTCAATATAGCCCCGCTTTGCTGCCCGGCCGATGATGCTGGCATCCAGCACCTGCTGGCACATCTCCGGGAACAGGGTCACGATGTCCACACGCATTCCCATGGCTTACTCCTCCTCCCGCTCGCTGTCAAAATCGTCATCCAGCAGACCGGGGATGGGGGTAACAAGGACATACCCCTCCGGCGGGTTGCGCTCTTTCAGGAAGGCGTCCACCCCGGGGAACATATACTCCTTGCCGCCGGGTGCTTTGACGGTGTAGATATCCTGCGCACCCGGGTGGTCCACGCTGGTCACCACGCCGTACACCTTGCCAGTGTCGGCATCCCGCACTTCGCACCCGATGAGGTCTGCCACATACCACCGGCCTGCAGGCAGGGTGGCATCGTTGCGGTCAAAGTAGAACACCTGCCCGCGCAGTGCCCGGGCGGCGTCCATGTCGCTGATCCCCTCCAGCTGGAGCAGCGCCATCTGCCCCTGCGGACGGATGGAAAGGATCTTATACGCCTTGCCGCCCTGCGCCGAAGGGTACAGGCGGCCTACTTTTTTCAAAAAATCCACCCCGTCGCACCAAAGCTCCAGCTTCATTTCCCCGCGCACACCGTGGGTGGTAACAACTTTTCCGGCTTCCAGATATTGCTGCATAAATTCGCTCCTGTGTTATCAAACTTGTGCCAATACGCCCTCATCAGTCTCACTGCGTTCGACAGCTTCCCCCGGCCGGGGGAAGCCTTATGAGAGTGCACCAGCCGGGAAAGCCTTCCCCCAGTCGGGGGAAGGTGGCGCGTCCGCGCCGGATGAGGGTGCTTCCTCTTAAGTCTAAACAAAAAGGCCCCTTGCCGCAAGGGCAAAGGGCCAGTAGGGTGCTCAGTCGATCTCAACAAGGACCTTTTCATCGACCCGCACAGCAGCCGCGCGCATCACCACACGAATGGCTTTTGCGATCCGGCCCTGCTTGCCGATGACACGGCCCATATCTCCCTCTGCCACGCTCAGGTGGTAGACGATGGTGCCGTCCTCGCGGGGCTCGTCCACCGTGACCTTGACGGCTTCCTTGTCCTCCACGAGACCGCGGGCAACTGCCAGCAACAGCTCCTGCATGAGTCAGCCCTCCCTACTTACAGAACGTTGGACTTCTTCAGCAGGACACGAACGGTATCGGTGGGCTGTGCGCCGTTAGCGATCCACTGCTTTGCCTTCTCGGCGTCGATCTTGATCTCAGAGGGCTCCTTGTTGGGATCGTAAGTGCCGATCTCCTCAATGAAGCGGCCGTCGCGGGGGAAGCGGCTGTCAGCAACAACCACACGATAGAAGGGAGCCTTCTTGGCGCCAACGCGGCGCAGACGAATCTTAACTGCCATAATAGATATCCTCCAGAAAATAGTGTTTTTTGATTTATGTTACAAACCCGGTGCGGGTTGTGTACCTTGATTATTTCAGGCCGCGGAAGGCATTGGGGTTGCCCATCATGCCGCCCAGCTTACGGGCAAAGCCCTTGGGGCTCTTCTTGAGCTGCTTCATCATCTTCTGCATCATTTCAAACTGCTTGAGCAGCTTGTTGACGTCCGCCACGGTGGTGCCGCTGCCGGCGGCAATGCGGCGCTTGCGCTTGGGATTGATGATGGAGGGCTTTTCGCGCTCTTCCTTGGTCATAGAATGGATCATGGCCTCGATGCGGTCAAAGGCCTTTTCGTCCATCTGGCTGGGGTCGATGCCCGCGCCGCCCGGCAGCATGTTCAGCATCGCGCCCACACCGCCCATCTTGCGGATCTGTGCAAACTGGTCCAGCATGTCGTTCATGTCGAACTTGTTTTCCATCATCCGCTTGGCAGTCTCGGCAGCCAGTTTCTCATCGGCGGCATCCTGTGCCCGTTCGATCAGGCTCAGCACATCGCCCATGCCCAGAATGCGGCTGGCCATGCGGTCCGGATGGAACACATCCAGATCGTCCAGCTTCTCGCCGGTACCCTGGAACTTGATGGGCTTGCCGGTGACGGCCAGCACCGACAGGGCTGCACCGCCGCGGGTGTCGCCGTCGGTCTTGGTGAGGATGATGCCATCCACGCCCACCGTCTCGTTGAAGGTCTTGGCCACGTTCACGGCGTCCTGGCCGGCCATAGCATCCACCACCAGCAACGTCTCGTCCACCGGAACGGCTTCCTTGATGTCCACCAGCTCCTGCATCAGCACTTCGTCGATCTGCAGACGGCCGGCAGTGTCCAGGATCACGATGTCGTTGCCGTAGTCCTTGGCGTGGGCCAGCGCCTTGCGGGCGATCTCCGGGGGCTTGGCACCCGGCAGGGTGAACACCGGCGCACCGGCCTGTTTGCCCACCACCTGCAGCTGGTCGATAGCCGCAGGGCGGTAAATGTCGCAGGCCACCAGCATGGGGCGGCGGCCCTGTTTGATGAAGTATTTGGCCAGCTTGGCGGCGTGGGTGGTCTTACCGTTGCCCTGCAGGCCGCAGAGCATGATCACGTTCTGACCCTTGTTCTTGAGGTTCAGGCGGGCGGCCTCGCTGCCGCCCATCAGAGCCACCAGCTCTTCGTTGACGATCTTGACCACCTGCTGGGCCGGGGTCAGGCTCTCCATGACCTCCTGGCCCATGGCGCGCTCCGACACCTTTGCACAGAAATCCTTGGCCACCTTGTAGTTGACGTCGGCTTCCAGCAGGGCCATGCGCACTTCCCGCATGGCGGTCTTGATGTCGGCCTCGGTCAGTTTGCCGTGGCCGCGCAGCTTTTTGAACACACCGGCAAGGCGGTCGGTCAGGGATTCAAATGCCATTGTGCGGTGCTCCTTTCGGTTCAGTCCTCGTTTGCCTCGTCGATCGAGCGGATGATGCCCAGCATCTTTGTCAGGGTGTCGGCATACTCGGTGGTGGTCAGGCAGGCGCTGGGGCCCGTGCACTCGAACCGTGCGTCGATCACCAGCTGTTCCAGCTCTTCCAGCTTCTGCTGCACCCGGCGGTACCGAGCCGCAAAGCCGACCTTTTCCTCCAGCTCCTTCAGGGTGGTCTCGCCATGCTTGATGGCGTCCCGTGCGCCCTGCCGGGTAATGCCGAAGTTCTCACCAATCTCGCTCAGGGAGAGGTCATCGTTGTAATACTGGCGCAGCATCTCCCGCTGTTTTTCGGTCAGCACTTCGCCATAAAAATCGAGCAGATACCCCATTTCCAGATCTTTTGCCATTGCGCGTGACCCCCGGTATCCTGCTCGTGTTTCGCGTTCGTGATGTAAAGTTCATTTGCTTTACGGATGGAGTATACCAGAACACATGGAGCTTGTCAAGGCTTCCGGCGCAGTTTTTCCAAAAAAACCGGCAAAAATTCGCTGTTTTTGCCAAAACACTTCTTGACGCGGTGCGTGGTTTGCGTTACGATAAGGTTGTTGTATCCCACCCGAAAGGAGGCCTTCTGTGCCGATCTACCCGAATTTTTACCAGACGCTGACCCCCTGCCCCGTTGTGGAGCTGCGGGGCTACGCGGCCGCCAACGGGCTCAAGGGCCGCCTATTTGCGTATCTGGACTTCAACGGCCCCACCGGCACCGCCCGCGACGGCCTGGCCGAGGGCATGCTGGCGCTGGCCATCGAGCAGAAAAAGCTGGCTCCCGGGCAGCCCATCATTGAGGCGGTGTCCGGCCCCTTTGCCACTGCCCTCACGCTGGCGGGCCTGACCGCCGGGCACCCGGTGGTGCTGGTGATGCCGGAGGATGCCCCCGCTCTGCGGCAGGAAAACCTGCTGCGTCTGGGGGCACAGATCCAGCACAGCCCCGCCCGCAGCGGGCTGGCCGGGGCCCGTGCCATGGCCGCACAGACCGCCGCCGCCAACGGCTGGTACTACACCGACTGGCTGGCCAACGACAACAACCCGGAGTATCACCGCCGGGTCACCGGCCCGGCCATCCTGCAGAACATCGCCCGGGAGGGTGCCAGCCTGGTGGACACCATCACCGTGGGGGTGGGCAGCGCCGGCACCGTGACCGGCGTGGGCGAGACCATCAAGGCCTGGACCAACGATGTGCGCATCGTGGCCGTGGAGCCTTTTGAGTGTCAGGCCCTCACCGGCGGCGTCACCGGCCCCCACAACATCCCGGACATCGGCTTCGGCCTCGTGCCCAAGAACTTCAACTCCTATGTAGTGGACAATGTGGCGGCAGTTTCCAGCAAGGACGCCCAGCGCGCTGCCCAGCAGGTGCTGCGCACCGATGCCATCCCGGCCAGTGCCAGCGCCGGGGCGGCCCTGCACGCGGCAGCCAAGCTGGTGGCCAACGGCATCAGCCGCTCGGCCCTGGCCGTGTTCAGCGGCCGACAGAATCTCTTATAAATCGGAAAGGACTTCGCATTCACCATGACCAAAGATATGACCAGCGGCAGGATCACGCCGCTGCTGATCAACTTTACCATCCCGCTGGTGCTGGGCAATCTGTTCCAGCTCACCTACAATGCCGCCGACAGCATCATCGTGGGCAAGTTCGTGGGGGAGGATGCGCTGGCTGCCGTGGGCACCGCCAACCCGCTGATGACTCTGGCCATCCTGTTCATCAACGGCATATGTCTGGGTGCCGGCATTCTGGTCAGCACCGCCTTTGGTGCCGGAGACACGGAGCTGGTGGAACGGCAGGTGTCCACCACCGCCATTGCCGGTACGGTGTTCTCGCTGGCCTTCTCGCTGTTGTGCATCCTGCTGGCAAATCCCCTGCTGCGGCTGCTGCAGGTGCCGGCGGAGATCCTGCCCATTGCCGTGAACTACCTGCGCATCGTGTTTGCGGGCCTGCTCTTCACCTTTTTTTACAATTTTCTGGCCGCCACGCTGCGTGCCCTGGGCGACAGCAAGAGTGCCCTGTACTTTCTGATGATCAGCGCCGTGCTGAACATCGGCGGCGACCTGTTTTTTGTGGAGGCCCTGGACTGGGGCAGCGAGGGCTGCGCCCTTTCCACCGTGCTGAGCGAGGGCATGTGCTGCCTGCTCTGCGCCCTGTACATCCGCTGGAAAGTTCCGGTGCTGCAGCTGGGCAGACGCTGGTTCGTGTTTGACGGCAAGCTGCTGCGCAAGACTGTAAGCTACGGCTGGGTCAGCGCCATGCAGCAGGCCACCGTGCAGCTGGGCAAGATCGCGGTGCAGGCCATCGTGAACACCATGGGCGTCAGCGCCATGGCCGCCTTTACCGCGGCATCTCGCATCGACGACTTTGCCTACACTCCACAGCAGAACATCGCCCACGCCATGACCACTTTCATGGCCCAGAACGAAGGTGCCGGGAAGAAAGACCGCGTGAAGGATGGCTACCGCTGCGGCATGCGCATCGAGGTGGTGTATGCACTGGGCCTGATGGCGGTCTGTCTGATCTTTGCAGAGCCCATCATCCGGCTGTTCGTCACCGACCCGGAGGTGGTGGACCTGGGCGTGCGGTTCCTGCGCACGATCTCGCTGTTCTACCTGATGCCCGCCGCCACCAACGGCATCCAGGGCTTCTTCCGCGGCATCGGCGACCTGAGGATCACACTGATCAGCAGCATCCTGAACATGGCAGGCCGTGTGGCCGCCGCGTCCGTGCTGGTGCTGCTGTGGAAGATGGAGATCGAAGCCCTGCCCTACAGCTACGCCTTCGGCTGGGTACTGATGCTGGCCTACGAGCTGCCCGCCATGCTGCGCTATCTGCGCAAGAATAAAATGTAACCCTCTCGGTCGCATAAGAAAAGCCGCTGTATCGTTCGATACAGCGGCTTTTCTAGTACAGACTTCCGCAGGCTTATGCGCGCTTTGCCAGCAGAGCCTCGATCTTCTTCAGCGGATCAATGATGCTGGAAACGGACATGTCGTGGTTCAGGGCCACCACGAAGTAAGCAGCGTACTTGGACACATCCACGTCCACATACCAGTCGCGGGTCAGCAGCTCCGGCGTGCGGTAGGTCAGGTTGGTGCCCACCACATAGGTCAGCTTGCCCTCGGCCACAGCCTGGTCAAACTTGGCCAGGCCGCTGGTGAACAGCGGGAAGGTAGCGTTGGCGATGATGCGGGCAGCGCCGCGCTCCTTCAGGTTGCCGGCCACTTCCAGCATGCTCTCGCCGGAAGCGATGATGTCATCGGCGATAAAGACAGTCTTGCCTTCCACGCTCTCGCCCAGGTACTCGTGAGCCACGATGGGGTTGCGGCCGTTGACCACGCGGGTGTAGTCACGGCGCTTGTAGAACATGCCCAGGTTGCAGCCCAGCACGCTGGAGAAGTACATGTTGCGGTTCATGGCACCCTCGTCCGGGCTGACCACGGTGAACTTACTCTTGTCGAAGGAGATCTCCGGGTCCTTCTTCAGCAGGCTTTTCAGCACCTGATAGGTAGGCATGGCGTTGTCGAAGCTCATCAGCGGCACAGCATTCTGCACGCGGGGGTCGTGTGCGTCGAAGGTGATGATGTTCTGCACACCCATGGTCTGCAACTCCTGCAGGGCCACGGCGCAGTCCAGGCTCTCACGCACCACACGGCGATGCTGACGGCCGCCGTACAGGCTGGGCATGATCACCGACACGCGGTGTGCCTTGCCGGCCACCGCCTGGATCAGGCGCTTCAGGTTTGCAAAGTGATCGTCCGGGGACATGTGGTTCACGTTGTCAAACAGCTTGTAGGTCACGCTGTAGTTGCCGGGATCCACCACAATAAAGATATCGTCGCCGCGCACGGACTCCTTGACCAGACCCTTGGCATCACCGCTCTGGAAGCGGGGGCAGTCGCAGGAGATGATGAAGGTCTCCTTGTCAATGCCGGCGTCCTTGGCCCAACGGACCAGATGCTTGTCGATCAGGCCGGTAAGCTCCTCGGCACCGGGGCAGGCGATCAGCCGCATATCTGCCACACTGGGCTGCTGGAAAAACGACTTGGGGGAAATTTCAATGGACATAATCACAACTCCTTATTGCTGCTTTCCAATCCGAACGATCTGCGTACAAATGCGCATATCTACTTTTATTTTATCACAATTTGACATTTGTGCCATATCAATTTGTTTCACCTGTTGATTTTCTGCGCCTTGCACATCTGTTTTGCCTTTTTCAAAAAGAGACTGTGTGTTTTCGACAAAAAGGCAGCCATTTCCCTTCGCAGTCGCAAAAATCCACCGACTTTTCGAGAAAAGTATTACTTTTTCATGTGGACACATCCCACTGCCGCTTCCGGCCGCACCATGCAAAAAAGCCCCTCTGCCGGTCGGCAGAGGAGCCTTTTTCTTCATTTACCGGTTCTTCTTTACAGAGCAGCCACGGCAGCCTTCAGGGCATCCACGCGATCGGTGTTCTCCCACTTCACGCCCAGGTCCTCGCGGCCCATGTGACCGTAGGCAGCCAGCTTGCGGTAGATGGGCTTGCGCAGGTCGAGGTCACGGATGATGGCAGCGGGGGTCAGGTCAAAGACCTTCTCCACAGCCTGCTCGATCTTCTCATCGGAGACCGTGCCGGTGCCGAAGGTGTCCACCATGATGGACACGGGCTTTGCCACGCCGATGGCGTAAGCCACCTGCACCTCGCACTGCTTGGCCAGGCCGGCAGCCACGATGTTCTTGGCCACCCAGCGGGTCGCATAGGCAGCGCTGCGGTCCACCTTGCTGGGATCCTTGCCGGAGAAGGCACCGCCGCCGTGACGTGCGTAGCCGCCGTAGGTGTCCACGATGATCTTACGACCGGTCAGGCCGGTGTCGCCCTGGGGGCCGCCCACCACAAAGCGGCCGGTGGGGTTGATATAGTACTTGGTGTTCTCGTCCAGCAGCTCGGCGGGGATGGTGGCCTTGATGACCTTTTCCATCACGTCGGCACGCAGCTGGTCCATGCTCACGCTCTCGCTGTGCTGGCTGGAGATGACCACGGCGTCCACACGCACGGGCTTGTTGTTCTCGTCGTACTCCACGGTGACCTGGCTCTTGCCGTCCGGGCGCAGATAGCTCATCTCGCCGCTCTTGCGCACCTCGGTCAGACGCTTGGCCAGCTTGTGGGCCAGGCTGATGGGCATGGGCATCAGCTCCGGGGTCTCGTCGCAGGCATAACCGAACATCATGCCCTGGTCGCCGGCGCCGCCCACCTGGTCGTTGGTGCCCAGGGCGATGTCGGGGCTCTGGCCGTCGATGTTGGAGATGACGGCGCAGGTGTCGG
>ERZ894203.1884-NODE-1884-length-10086-cov-10.449207_pt1 | contig 10086 bp, 8 predicted proteins | sample MGYA00380286_ERZ894203 | MGnify/ENA primary metagenome ERZ894203 (study PRJEB32331, sample SAMN06328484) | human gut metagenome | biome: human gut microbiome; feature: stool | host: Homo sapiens | collected 2014-02-06 ... | reverse complement strand
ATCATGAACAGGCAGAAAGCCTCGGTTGCCATGACCGGCCATTCGGCCTGGTGCATCGCGTGCATATCGGGATCTTCTTCGTGGGCTCCGAAGCAGCAGGCGGCCAAAATCTTAGTGGCAGCCATACCGGCAGAGATACCGGAAGCAACGAAGAGGGCGGGAAGCACGGCCGTGTTGATCAGTGGGAAGCGGATCAGCGCAGAGATCAGGAAACCGGTGTAGGCACAGATGGCAATTGCCAGCACCATCACGATCGCGTTGATCCAAACGCGGAACTTTTCCAGTTGGTCACAGACCGGTTTAACCCAGCCTAACAGCGGCCACTTGCTGAACGTGTCTGCAAAGGACATCACCATCAGCACTGCAACCAGCGGGATGTAGAAGAGCAGCAGCATGACGCCGATACTCATCACACTCGTCGGGTTGTAGTAGACCAAAATTCTCCAGAAGTACAGAGGATTGGTTAGGTCAAGCACTAAGCAGAGCATGCCGAGCAGAATCGTAGCTAAGCCGATAATGCTTGCTGATTTGATGATGGGCGTTGTTTCCGTCTTATGCCTAAAGAAGTTAAGCATAAGGGCTACGGCAACCGCACCGCCCGAGATGCCGGCTAAGAACAAATAGACGGCGATCGGCCAGGGCCAGGCGATGCCCTCGGATAAACCCATTGTAAAGTTGATGGCTCCGTCCATTTAAATTTTCTCCTTCATCACCGGGATATAACGCAGACTCGGTTCGGTTCCGAGATACGGGCGAACCCGGACGGCGTCTTTCACGTCTAACAGCTTGGCGACGTAAGAGTTCGGATCATACAGATCGCCGAACGCCAACGCACCGTAACGGCACTTAGAGACGCAGGCAGGATCCTCTCCCTTAGCGAGCTTGGTGTGCAGACAGAAGTCGCAGTTTTCGGCAACGCGGGTCTGAGGGTTGATAAAGCGGACGTTGTACGGGCAAGCGGCGATGCAGTATTTGCAGCCGACGCATTTGTCCGGATCCATCGTCACGATGTTGGTTTCCGGATCGCGGTGAGCTGCCTGTGTCGGGCAGACGCGAACACAGGGAGCATCGAGACACTGCTGACAAGAAACACGAACATATTTGCGTTCGCAGTCGCAGGGCTCGATTTTTCCGCAGTACGGGCAAGCCGTTCCGGGTTCTCTTCCGTTCTGGCGTTCTAAGGCCAGACGGAACACACCGGCTGGTGTTTTGTTGGTTTCGGCACAAGCCTCTTTGCACTCGCCGCAGCCGACGCACTTGTTCTGATCAAAGACCATGACATAGTGAGGCTTGGCGGAAGCCTGCTTTAAACCAGCAGCTGTGCCCTGAGTCTGAGCACTCTTGGCGGGAGTGTCCTTCTTTTCAGAGCAGCCGGCCAGCGTGAGAACAAACAGAGAACCGGCAGTCGTGCCCTTAATGAAAGTTCGCCTGTTGATGGTACTCACAATGTATCTCCTCGGCGGAATAAATCCGCGCTATCGGGGTTCGGAAGAGCAGCGGAGCGCTCTTCCGTACTCCTTTATTTTGTTGCGATCTTGTTGTAACCGCCTTTGTCCATGATTTGCTGGGCTTTGGCAAGATAAGCCTGCGCTGTCTTGACTTGGTCAAGCAGATAGTTCTGGGCATGCATACCCCAGGAACCGTCCTTCTTAATCATGGCGGCAATTTGGTCGGCTTTGTCGAGAAGAAGTCTGGCATCGGTCTGGTCAGCCGGGCTCAGACGAGTAACCTCAAGAAGCTTTCTCATGCGGGGGATGGCACCGGCGATTTCCTTGTAGCCTTCCTTAATCGGAGTCTGCCACTTCAGAGTTTCACCGTAGACCTCTTTTTGATCCTGATAAATCAGGCCTTCATCGAGCTTGGAGGTTGCCGCATTGTGGCAGCCTTTGCCTTCGAAGACCGTGTAGTCGGCAGGCGTGTTGCGGGCGCAGCTCCACATGAGATCAACGTATCCGTTTCCGTCTTCATCCTTGGCCATGACGTAGCCCTTGGCGGTGTCGTCCTTGCCGACTTTGACCTCACCTTCAACCATAGAAGAGGCCTTCGGGTCTACTAAGATCTTGTAAGTGTGGATACGGCGCAGAGCCTTCGGACCGGCGGCCTTCTGATCGGTCGAGTAGTCGGCGGCAGAGGCGACGTTCGGCATATGGCAGGCGATGCAGTCGAGCTTGTCATGTGTATCGGTGTGCGCAAATACATCGGCCTGGACGGTATGGCAGTCCTGACAGGTCTGGCGGATGACGGGCTTATTGACAACGGCCATCCAGGTGACGCCGTCAAGACTTCTCGGATCGTGACAGGTGTTGCAGCTCACGCCCTTCTGAGCATGGACGCTCATGAAGTGCTGATCGGCTTTTTCATAATATGCCTTGCCGGCGAGCTGGGTCTTTTGGTCTTTGGTCAGATCCGGCTTGGCATCCTTAGCGATACCGAGAGAAGCCATGAACTCAGGTTTTTTGGGGATGTTGATTTGATTAACGTTGTAAGAACCTTCTGCGGCGCAGGCGGCGGAAAAGCCGATCGCTGCCAGGCAGGAGAGCGTTAACGTTGTAATTTTGGTAAGCATAGTATTTTGCACCTTTATGTCGGCGGTCCGCTCAAGGCGTCCCGCCGGGAGTCTTTACTAGAGCATTTGAGCGTCGCCCTGATCCATTTCTTCCGCGAGGAAATCCGCCATTGCATCTTCAAGATAAGTTGAAGAGTAGAGATAGACGGTTCCGGCGGATGTGACGGTCACCCGAATGTCTTTGGCGTTTGGGTCTTCAGCGATTCGGTCGAGAACATCCTGAATGATGGTCGGATCGATTCGGAAGGGCGCAAATTCAAAGGTGAACACTCCGACCGGACGCGGATAGACGCGGGAACTCTCGCGAACCGTGTCCAAAATCTGCTCGTAGGGATTGTTCTGCGTAGAAAGCAGACGGGCATACGAGGCAGAAAGCAGCGGAGAGAAATGGTAATAGTGCTTGCTGTCCCAGCTCGTGAGATCTTCAATGCCGTACTGACCCTTGAGTACTTCTGCCAAAACGGTTTCGAAGTACTCCGGCGTGATCTCTCTGGGTGCGGGCTCAGCTTCTGCCGGCTCTTCTTTCAGGTCGGCAAGACTTAATTCGCCGCTGAAGAGAGAACCGAACATCTGTCTGCGGGAGATCAGTCGTCTGCGTTCTTTCTCTTCGGGGCTGTCGTCGGCCTTGTTGCGCAGCTTTCTTTCCATTTCCGGGATGGCTTCATATTCGGCCTTGATCTGAGAGACGGGAATAGGCTGCTGCATAGGAGCCTTGCTGAGAAATTCGTCGCGAAGATCTTCATGCGTCACAAGTTCAACCTTGCGGCTGTGTTCGGTAATCAGATCGATCAGCAGGACGATGTCAGCTTTGAGCTGGGCGGCATCCGTTACGGAGTTGGTATCAGGGTGATTCATAAGTTACTGCTCTATTTTCCGGGGATTAAACCTTCTTTCTGCATGACAGGGATAACGAATTCGAGATTGATATCCTTGTAAGCCTGTTCGGTCGGGGCGCCGGTGGCGGGATCCCAATTGATCAGCTTGAAGAAGATATCGAAGCTCTTTTCGATGTCGTCTTTATCCATGCGGATCGTGCCTTTCGTGAATGCGGGTCTGTCTTTGGCATCTTTAAAGATCCAGCCCGGATAGAAGTCGTGGTTCTTGCGCATGTTGACTTCATTCATTTCACGCATTGTGTAGGCGCGATGCAGTGTGAAGGCGCGGAAGCCGGCGTCATCAAGCTGCTTGGCAGTTGTGTTTCTGCCGGTTAAGGCGCGATAAACCTTACCTTCCATATCATCGTCACCGATATAGTTTTCAGACTTGTTCGGAGAGACAATCCACGGAGCCATTCAGGAGCAAAGACCGAGCATGTCGTGCAGTTCCTTGCGGCAGATGATCCAGCGCAGACGGCGCATCTTAGCCTCGTTGGTAGGCTTGTAATCGCCGATTTCGTCCACGGCGTCGCCGCTGCCCCAGAAGTGTTCGGCAATCTGCTTCTTCACGCTGATCGGCAGACCGCTGCGTGTGAAGTTCACGGTGCCGTGGCACATCGGGTCACGGTTGTAGAGGCAGTTGAGGACGACGCCGACCTGACCGTCGTCTTCGTTGGCGTGATGTTTCGGATGACCGAGGCCCCAGTAATTCGTCGATCCGTCGTTGGACCAGTCGGATTCCTGAATGCCGAAATGACCGAGCATGTAGGGAGTGCTTTCGCCGAGCCATTTGCCCATTTCACCCTGACGGTAAGCGATGCGCTGGAACAAATCCTGCAGGAAGGAAGCGTCGCAGTCTTCGATCTTCTGCCAAGGAATGGAGTTGTATTCTTTTTCGGGAAGAACTTTCTTCCAGAGACCCTTGACGTACATCTTCTTGAAGTCGCGGTGGAGCTGACCGTAGTTGCACCATACGCCGAGGTCATCCATTGTCTGGATGCCGACCATGGAAGCATGGCGGGCGGCCGGAAGGTCGCGCTTGGCGGCAATCTTTGGGAAGATGACGCGGCCGAAGTACAGAGACATACAGGTCTGTTCGGTCATCTTATTGATGTGATAGCGGGCGGCGGCTTCTTCGTCTTCAACGATGGAGTAGCAGCGCAGCGGGCAGGAGTAGCAGCCGTTGTTGCGAACCTGAATCTTTAAACCCTGAGGTTTGCCGAGGAAGAACTGGCTGGCGCACCAGCGATAGGAAATCTTGTTGGGGCTGCGCATATCTTCGCCGAGGATAATCGGCGGATTGGCTTTCTGCCAAACATTGCCCGGCATACCGTTCCAGCGGCTGCCCGGAGCTCAGAATTCAAACAAGGGGTTCGGTGCGGACGGAACGACGTGCTGGTTCAGAGAACCGAACAGATCGATGTTGCGTTCGGTGATCTTCTGCCATTCTTTCTTGTCGGCATGGATGTGGATCGGCTGGTCGCCCTGAATGACGACGCATTTGAGCTTCTTGGAGCCGAAGATGGAACCGATACCGCCGCCGGAGTGCTGACGGGCGCTGATCAGAACGGACATCGGAACAAGGTTTTCACCGGCCGGTCCGATTACGGCGATGGAAGCCATCGGAGAGGTTTGGTCGGCAAGCATCTGCTGTGCGCGGCGAGTGCCTTGGCCCCAAATACCTTTAGCGTCGCGCAGTTCGAAATTGTCGTTATTGATGTAGAGGTAGACCGGTTTTTCGGATTTGCCTTCGATGATGATGAAGTCATAGCCGGCCTGTTTCAGGCGAGCGGCCATATCGCCGCCGATGTGGGCCGAGGCAATCATCGGCATCGGATAGATTGTCGGATAAATGGTTGTAATAGAAGTACGGCTGGAGCAAAGAGCGCCGGATCCGGAGAAAGGTCCCGGAGCGATCACGATCTTGTTGGCTTCATCGAGCGGCTGAGTCTTCGGAGGAACTTCGTCCCAGAAGACACGGTATCCCAGAGCGGTTCCGCCGATTTCATCTTTGAATCTCGGGAACGTCGGTTCTTTAGTGATTTTGCCGGTTGTTAGATTTACACGCAGGCCCTGACCGGTGTAGCCATATCTTTTTTGAATTGTGTCCATAGCAGTTCCTTAGAGATTTAATTAACCATGGCAGACCGAGCACTGGTTAGCATTTTCTTCAGGCAGATAACCGTGGGTCGGACGTCTGGCCGGTTCGCCGGAACGATCTTTCCAAGGCATATAGGTCAGAGCGGCAGCCGGGCAGGCTTTCACGCATTTCGGTTCGCCGTCGCAGAGGAAGCACTTGCTGGCTTTCTGTTTTTCGCGATCGAAGCTCATCATGTCCCACGGACAGGCTTTCTGGCAGAGTCCGCAGCCGATGCACTTGTCTTCATCCACATAGCGGGCGCCGGTCTTGGGATCGACGTGGATGGCACCCTGCGGGCAGGCATTGGCGCAGGGGACCGGGTGAGCGCACTGGCGGCACGTGTCTTGATAGACGGTGCTGTCGCCCCAGACGCCCTGCAAGGGACGAGCGCCCGGATTGCCCGGACCGTACCAAATATTGCGGCCGATACGAATACGAGCCAAAACCGGATCGTTCTTACCGTCGTTAAATTCGGTACAAGCCATTTCGCAGCGCTGGCAGTCGACGCAGAGAGAGGGATCGCCGACGATTAAGCCCTTAGGTGTTTCCAAAATGATGTAGGGCTGAGCGCCGGTCTGCGCGCGGGCTTGATTCATAGCAGCAAATGCTGCGGTTACGGTAGCTACCTGCAGGAAGCCGCGTCGAGTAATGTCTTGGGGCAGATTTACCCGAGACATTAGGTCTTTCAGATCAAACATGATTTCAATTTCTCCTGATGGAGGAACGACAGAGACTGTCGCAGAGAGAGCGCAGAGGACAAAAATGGGAACGTCCTCGGCGAGTCCGTTTTGGTGCAGTGATTAGTTACGGGCAGCAGACCAGCCGTCGCTTCCGACCGGTTTAATCGTCCAGCGAGTGCGAAGGATCGGTTCTGTGGCGGAGAAAACAACCGAACGAAGCTCTGGAGAAAGAGCTTTTGCGTAAACTACTTCTTTGAATCGGGTTGCGATTTTGTTCTCCGCAGCTATTCACTGCACTTGGGGTGTTATGTCGACACGGTTTGTTACAGTCCGCTTTCGACACGAACAAATTCTAACAATTTGTAATATTCTTGAAAAGAACTTTTGTAGAGTTACAAAAATTTTTACTGGATACGTAAAGTAAATACCCATCTAAAAGAAGAGCAAAAATTGTTAAGGATCAACAAAATATGAATGGCTGTTTTGTACTTTACCCCTTTAAGTTAGGAGAAACCCTAACAAAAAGAATAAATGTAGGTATAAGCACGGACAATAGTTTCGGATGTGAACTCGCTGAAAATGTTGTTTGCATGGAAGACATTCCGCCTTATGACGTGTCGCTGAGAGACGGATGGGCGATCTGCTCAAGCGAGGGTAATCACACCTTAACGGGAGAACCGGTTAAAAACGGGGAGCAGCCTGCTTTGTTACAAAAAAACGTCGCTTGCTGGATAAATACCGGCGGATATCTTCCGATCGGAGCCGATGCTGTTGTATCGGACTCGGATCCGCAGGCACTGGATTTTGCTGCAGATGTGTATCCTTACGAGAACGTACTTCCGAAAGGAACGGAGTGGACCAAGGGCTCTCTAATCCTGAAAAAAGGCACCGTCCTCGGCGCCGGGGCGCAGGCTCTGCTCTTTGAGGCAGGAATTGAGAATATTCGCGTTTGGAAGCGTCCCTCGGCTGCGATCCTGGCGACGGGACACGAGATTGCGGAAGCCGGCGCGCGCAGCTCTGCCGGGCGGCATTCCAGCAATGCGGTTTATCTCATGAATCTCCTTTCAGGAATGGGGCTGACGGATACGGCGATCTTTTACGCCAGGGACGAAGCGAATTCGATTGCCGATCGTTTGGAAGTGCTGGCACAAAGTTTTGACTTCGTTATTACCGTCGGAGGTACCGGACAAGGCAAGAGTGATGTGCTGCGTCTTGCTCTGAAACGAGCCGGAGCAAAGCAGTCCGAAGATCAGACAAAACTTTCGAGTTCTCTGCCATTTGTGTGCGCGAATCTTAAGGACGCAGTGTTGTTCGGACTTCCCGGTAATCCCCTCGGGTTCGTCAACATTGTTCAGCGCGTTGTGCTTCCCGTGATTTGGCAGTCTTTCCGAACGGATCCTTTCTTTGTTAGACGTCAAAAAGTATTCATGGGATTTGATTACGAAGGCAAAGCCGGAGACATCTGTGTGCAGCTCGCGCCCTTCGAGGGTAAGGTCATCGCGCTCCCTGTACAGAAGGGAAGCGGGCGCTCGTCGGCTTTTCGTGATGCCGCCGCTGTGATTCCGAATCCTCAGGGCAGAAAGATTGAGGCAGGGGAGGCTGTGGAGGCGCAGATGTTTTTTAACGGTTTATTGGGCTGAGCCTCTTTCACCTCGGTAAGATAGATTAGAAAATCAAAAAACTTAAGTCACATGACCCGTTTGACCCGATTGTCAGCTGCCGCGCAGGCGCACTATGTTGTTCTCAGAAGTGTGCCGGAGATCTCATTGATTCCGTTTGATAAGAACATCGAGAAGCTCTTTCAGATCTTCTCCGACGGCTCGCGTGCCTACAACACCGACATTTCGGCCTTTGCGGTCTTTACCGACCAAATCCATCTGCTGCTGACGCCGCGAGAAAAAGCGGAAGATCTCTCACGCTTTGTGCAGCAGCTCAGCCGCCTTTACAGCCATTACTTTAATGATGAGTTTTCCCGCAACGGCAAGATTTGGCAGGGTCGATTTGAATCCTCTCTTCTACAGGGAAAAGGCAGACTTTTGGCGGCGACGATTTATATGGAGTGGCTGCCGTTTGTATACGGCTACGGAGAGCCGCAGTTTTATCCGTGGAGCAGCTACTTCCATCACGCCGGCATCCGCAGCGATTACTTCATGGTGCCTTCCAATGAGTATTGGGCACTCGGCAATACACCGTTTGAACGGCAAAAAACCTACAAAGATCTTTTTGAACGCGGTCCCGATAAGGCTTTTGGTGAGCGTCTGATGGGCTGCGTAAAGCGCGGCTGGCCGATCGCAGAGAAAAAATTTCTGGAATCCATCGGCGTTGAGGCGGAAAGAATAGCGCCGCAGCGCGGAAGAGGTCGCCCCCGCAAGACGGCAACAGAAAACCCTCTTTAATCTGACACTAATTTACCGAACAAGAAAAGAAAAATTTTATATATTAGTGTCACCTTGAAATATTTCGTTATATTTAGCGAAGTTAAATCCTCTATAACAAAAAAGTCTTCAATAAAGAATCCATTCAGGAGAACCCCATGAGCACTCGCTCAGACCAAAGGAAAGATGCAGCCGAGCACGGACTCTACGATCCTGCTTATGAGCATGACGCTTGCGGTGTCGGTTTCGTCGCCAGCGTTAAAGGGCAGGCCAGCCACGAAATCGTGACGCAGGCGCTGCAAATTCTAAAAAATCTTGATCACCGCGGCGCGGTCGGTGCCGATCCGCTGTGCGGTGACGGTGCCGGTATTTTGATTCAGATTCCGGATGCCTTCTTCCGCGCCGAAATGGCCAAGCAGAATATTCTTCTGCCTCCGGCAGGCGACTATGGCGTCGGCATGATTTTCCTGCCGCGAGAACACGCTTCTCGGCGGGCCTGCGAACAGGAACTCGAACGTGTTGTGAAAGCCGAAGGGCAGGTCGTTTTAGGCTGGAGAGACGTTCCCGTCGACACTACCATCAAGATGTCGAAGACGGTTTTGGAGACCGCCCCGGTCATCCGCCAGATCTTTATCGGCCGCGGCCCCGACGTCATGGTGCCGAACGCTTTGGAACGCAAGCTCTACGTAATTCGTAAGCTGGCAGGTCACAAGATTCAGGCTCTGAAGCTCAAACACGGTAAAGAATTCTATGTGCCGTCGATGTCAACAAAGACCATTGTGTACAAAGGTCTTTTACTGGCCGACCAGGTCGGTCCCTACTACAAAGATTTGAATGATCCTCGGGTCGTCAGTTCTATCGCGCTGGTTCATCAGCGTTTCTCGACCAACACATTCCCGAGCTGGGAACTTGCCCATCCGTACCGCATGATTGCGCACAACGGCGAAATCAATACGGTTAAAGGCAACTTTAATTGGTTAAGAGCTCGCGAACGTGCCGTTGAAACAGCGGTCTTGGGCGATGACGTCAAGAAGCTGCTGCCGATCATTTATGAGGGTCAGAGTGATACAGCCTGTTTGGACAACATGCTTGAACTCTTGGTAATGAGCGGCTATCCGCTTGCCCAGGCCGTGATGCTGACCATTCCGGAAGCCTGGGAACAGGCCAAGGGACAAATGGACCCGGCCCAGCGTGCGTTCTATGAATACTATGCTGCCATGCTGGAACCTTGGGACGGTCCGGCCGCTGTCGGATTTACCGACGGTGTGCGCATCGGCGCCGTGCTCGACAGAAACGGACTGCGTCCGGGCCGCTACATTCTGACCAATGACGATATCGTGATCCTGGCCTCGGAAGCCGGAACACTGCCGATTCCTCAGAGCCAAATCAAGAAGAAATGGCGTCTGCAGCCGGGCAAGATGTTCATGATCGATACCGAACAGGGCCGCAT
>ERZ894203.1882-NODE-1882-length-10088-cov-6.331207_pt1 | contig 10088 bp, 8 predicted proteins | sample MGYA00380286_ERZ894203 | MGnify/ENA primary metagenome ERZ894203 (study PRJEB32331, sample SAMN06328484) | human gut metagenome | biome: human gut microbiome; feature: stool | host: Homo sapiens | collected 2014-02-06 ... | reverse complement strand
GTTTCAATGCAACCCGCCGGCGGAACAACGGAGCTGGTAAGCGCCCGGAAAACCACCGATTCCGATTCCGCACTGCCCAATCTACCGCCCAGAATACGGTACGCCTGACAAACGTCTTTGGCGGATCCAGCCATACGCAAGTGGCCTTTCTCAATCCATACCGCTTTATTGCACAAACGCTCAATTTGATCATTGCTATGCGAGACAATGAGAACCGTAACACCGTGTTCTTTTATGAGCTTATTAATACGATTCTCGCACTTCTTCTGGAACATAAAGTCGCCGACGGAAAGCACCTCATCGACGATGAGAATCTCCGGCACAATAACCGTCGCAATAGCAAACGCGATACGGGCAACCATGCCAGAAGAATAATTCTTCATAGGCATGTCGAGGAATTTCTCTACCTCGGCAAATTCAACGATTTCATTGAAGTGGTCCTCGATGAATTTTTTTGGGTAGCCCAAAAGGGCGCCATTCAGATAGATATTTTCGCGAGCGGTAAGCTCCATGTCGAAACCAGCACCAAGCTCGATGAGTGGCGCAATGTTCCCATTAACGGAGCACTTCCCCTTCGATGGTTCAAGCACGCCAGCAATAATCTTAAGCACAGTTGATTTGCCCGACCCGTTCGTGCCCAAAATACCGAACACATCGCCGCGCTTCACTTGAAACGACACATCATCAAGCGCACGAAACTCTTTGAACATGAGCTCACGACGCGCTAAAGCAATCGCATATTCTTTAAGATTATTAAGCTGCTCGTTCGCCATATTGAAAATCATGGTGACATGATCGACATCAACCATCACATCTCGATGGTCAGTCTCATCGCTTAGGCCACTGCATGCCAGGGCTGAAGTATTCACATTCTCGGGCATAACCGTTCCTTAAACGTAGAGGATGAACTTCTTTTCCGTCTTGCGGAAAATAAACAGGCCAATCGCAAACGTAGCAAGCGCGCCGCCAAAACACAACAGGTTCTCGCTCAAGCCGGGCACGACGCCCTGGAGCACAATGTCACGGAAATAAGTCACGTAGTGGTACATGGGATTAAACTGCATAATAGGTGCGGCCCACTCGGGCAAAATCTCTACAGGGTAGAACAAAGGGGTCGCATAGGTCCACGCAGTTATGGCGACACTCCAAAGATGGCATACATCGCGGAAAAATACCGCCATGGCCGAAAGCGCCATACCGACGCCCGCACTAAACAGAACCACATACAACAGGAGCAACGGCAACGCCAAGAGGCTAAGTTTCGGAGCAACGTGCATAACGACCATCACAATCGCCACTGCGATAAGCGAGATGCAGAAATTCACTAATTGAAAAAGCACCTTCTCTATCGGAAAAATCAGCTTCTCGATGCGGATCTTTTTGATAAGCGACGATGAGTCGATAATTGAATACATGGCCGTTGTCGTAGAATCGGACATGAGTGCAAAAAGCACGTTGCCCAAAACTACGTATAGCGGATAGTTTTCAACACTAAAACGAAAGATGGAGCTAAAGACGAACGTCATTACCAACATCATGAGCAACGGGTTAAGCACCGACCACAGCACGCCAAGCACGCTGCGACGATATTTCAATTTAAAATCCCTGCTCACCAATGATGAGATGGTGAACCAGTTTCTTTTCATATTCGATCGCGAAAGCTCTTTTTGCATTTCGTGAAATCCTATCAGGAGTATTGTTAAAACGGGCATATGCAAAACCCGTAATTTTCCAAAAATTTATAATATCGCTTTCCTTTGCAACAACCCTTTCGCCGCAAAAAAATCCGAGCATATTAGCTTATAAAAACATCGTCGAGCTATAATTTGAACACACCTTTACTCTTATGTAGAAAAAAAGACCCAAGGAAGGTCCCCATGTTTTCAAGAATCAAACAGTTTCTTCCTGGCTCTTCACGGTCGTTACATACCATGCATGAAGAAATTACTCAGATGCACAAAGAGCTTGCCCAAATGCGTAAAGAGTTCGAGCGTCTCTATGATCGCATTGAAATCGCCGATCACGGTATTAATGGCAACATTGATTTCAAATTTGAAGAGCGTGTGCTACCCAAGATGAAACAGTTGTCCGACAACCTTCAGGCGCATGATTCCCATATGAAAATGTTCGCCTGGGAGCAATTTAGAAATAATGGAGAGACTCTCGTTGACGCCAAAAAACGGTTTTTTTCTACGCTCCCCAAAGCAACGGGAGGCTTGCGCTTACTCCAAATCGGGTGCGCAAAATTGCTCCAAGAATTCGATGGGATTTGCGAGCAGTCCGGCATTCCTTATTGGTTGGACTATGGCACCCTACTCGGGGCTGTGCGCCATAAGGGTTTCATCCCCTGGGATGACGATGTTGATCTCGGCATGATGCGTGAAGACATCGACAGGCTAGTAAAGGCAATTGGAAATGATGAGCGCTACCATATTACAACTGTATACGACAAGTACGCATGCTGCAAACAAATACGGTTTGCATACTCCGATACAGACATACCCTGCTTTCTCGATTTATTTATTTATGACTGGATGCCGTATTCAAGCCCGGACAAACTTGCAAAACAGCAAGAAATTCGAAAATGTCTCCTGGATAAATTCAAAAAAGATACCCTGTTTGACTTCTGGGACAATGAGCCCTATCTATCTTCAAACGATGCCCGCTCCTCTCTCATTGCAGACGCATTCGATCGCTGCGTAACAGAAGCCAAAGACGACGATATTATTTGCGAGAGTAATAGAGCCTCGGCAATCATCTGGGGGGTTGACAACGTCGCTTCCGGCCAACAACGCTGGTGGTCATGCGCGAGAAAGGATATTTTTCCTCTAGAAAAACTCGAATTCGAAGGAATTCAACTTAACGCACCCCATAATTATGACAGCATCTTAAAGAGTCAATATGGCACCTATCTCGATCTTCCAAAGGATATTCATACCCACTTCCAACACGTTGACCATGCGTTACTCAACACCCCGGAGACAGAAGAAGCTCTTAAGGCTTTGTCTCACGATTATCCAGGTTTACATCGGCAAGGACGCCAGGCAGACGCGCATCCCTGAATCCGCCCCATTCCCGTTGACAAGCGGCGGTGGCAACGTTTGGACTGGGACTGTTTTATGGACACTCGGAATCGAGATAGGTTCAAATTCGCGGCCAAAGCCGGGTCGGTTTGCCGATGGGCTCGAGTTGATGAGGATGAAGGAGACCGCCGAGGTCGTGCGCGAAAGCTTCGCCGAGACGCTGACGTACTGCGGAGATACCGCGGAGCATTGGCAACGCATCTGCGCAAACAACGTAATCGAACAGCTCAACAGAGAGATAAGGCGCAGAACCTGCAGATCAGCACATTTCCCGACGAAAGTCGGCTCTCATGTTGGTGGCCGGTCGTCTGAAGTACATCGCCTACAGAGAATGGGGCTCCTGTTGTTCCCTGGATGCGTCTCTGTCCAAGGAGCAGCCGTCCCAGCGGCTAGCTGAATTCGCGCAAAACTATTGATGATACCTCGGAAGGGGCTTTCATCGCCGGTGTCGACCTTCACGAATCCTTGCCTGGTGATTTGTGAAGACTGGCCATGGATTGAATGGTTCAGATGACTAATCCACTAGCGGTCAATTTCTTTCAATGCAATAGCCTGCGCAAGATTGTCGATTCGGCGGTTTTGGTGCGCTATTCGAATCGAATTCGTAAAGTCCCTTACAACAAGAATCGATATCACGTAAAGGAAGACGAAGTTTGCAGGCGAAATGAAGCCAAAGAAATCAGAAATTGCAGTTGGCAGTTCGGGGAATAAACCAAACACTACAAAGCTGAGACAGAAAAAAAGCCAAAAAATAGAATCAAGTGCCTGCATTTGCGTTTTTTTGATTTTGCTGATGACGAATACAAGAATCAAAATCGCGCAAATAATCAGCATTATTCTTAGCGATAGCGCCATCTTTACCTCCTAAACCATTGAACGAAAAGCATCGAGACAAAAACGCGTGCCATATATGAAATTGAGCGGGCAAAATTGAGGTAGCTTTCTCCGCCTTGGCGTTCTCTCATTTCTACCTGAACTTCCGATACCGTATAGCCATGCCGTAATAGCCAGGTAATGGTCTCGGGCTCCGGGTTGAGTTCATCATCGACCTCAAATTGCTCTAAAACCTGGCGGGTAAAAAGACGAAATCCCGATGTCGGATCGCTAATCCTTTTTCCTGTTAAGAGCTTGGTGAGTACGGTAATCATACGTGAGCCAAGCATTCTTAACGAATTGCCCTTAGGGGCTTCAAGGAATCTTGACCCGATTATAATATCGGCGTTGGATTGCTGCGCATTGTCAACAAGCTTACAAATATATTCGGGACGATGTTGCCCATCGGCGTCGAATTGAATCATAGCATCGTAGCCATGTTCAATTGCGTATTTGACTGCAGTTCTAAAGCCAACGGTGAGTCCGCAGTTAATTGGCATATTTAAAACAACGCAATTCATTTTTCGGCAGAGAGAGAGTGTCTTATCTCTTGAGCCATCATTAATTACGACAAGATCAAATTGTGGGGTGGTACGACGTAAATCGTAAATAGTCGACTCAATACACTCCTCCTCATTGTATGCGGGGATTGCAATTAGCACTTTGTAATTATTCGACACGAGAACCAACCTACATCAATCGACGATTTCGCGACATCTGACATAGCCGCTTTTCTACCATTTGATATCGATATGCAACTTCCCAATCATAAAACTGTATAAATACAAAAAAGGCCTCATGAGGTGCATTCTATATATTTTCTGAGCAATACAAACCCTTAGTAAAGAAGCATCTTTTGAGGCTGAATACCTCATATTAATATAAGGTGACCGACGCCATGTTGAAAAGTTATCATCGAGGAATCGCGTAATCCGCTCAATATCATAGTTGATTTCTTTACCTCGAGAAGACGATAGACGGAATACGAGCGAAATGCCGAGATGAAGAAAGGCGATCGCGTCAAGGGCGGCCAGCAAATCGGGCCGACTTGCCTTGTAGTAGTCTTTGATTTCCAAGAAAGCAGCGAAAATAGAATCGATTTGGCTTTCCCTGACGGTGTTGATGATTGACCCCGTGCGCACCATGTAACAAATGAGCGATTTAGGCACAAAAACAACTTTACCGTGTAAATCGCAATAAGCCAGAAGATGAAAGGCCAGGTCATCAAGAACTGTCGGGGGGTTTTTTAGATTGCGCATATGCTTAAGAGTTTCCGCCTTAAAGCACTTATTCCAGGGTGCGCCGTTGAGCTCAAGAAGACGCCCCGGTTCTTCGTCAATCGCAAACGATGGTCGCGGCTTCACCATCTCTCGGGAAACTACTCTTCCTGTTTCAAGCTCAATCCGATCGAACCCACATACAGCTATATCGGCATCGTTGTCCTTCGCCGCACTGTAGAGGGATTCCGCAAAAGTAGGGACGACGTAATCGTCGCTATCTAAAAAACCGATGTACTCGCCTCTGGCGATAGCAATCCCGTCCCATCTGCCCCTCCAAACTCCTTCATTTGGTTTGTCGATGACGACGATTTTGTCAGGATAGCGCGACTCATAGTCGCGAAGAATATTAATGCAGTTGTCGGGGGAGCCATCATTAATGCAAATTGCTTCAATGTTGCCCAGGGTTTGCCCCATCAGGGAGTCCAGGCATTTCGGAAGATATTTTTCAACTTTGTAGCATGGAACAATAATGCTGAGGGCTATCCTTTTCTCTTCCATTGACTGTCCGCCTCTTTCCATTTATTAAAAGTTTTTCAGGTTTTTTAGGTATGCGTGTTAAATCGCAGATGCCTAACAATACCTTTAACATTTTAGGCTAGGATTCTTGAGCAAACGACTTCAACAAATAAACCCATATAGATAAGAGCACCATGAAGGAAATAACGGGTACGACAGACTTAAAAAGCAATATTTTGTGGAACACATCCGGTACTGTTTTTTATCAGGGGTGCCTCTGGCTTATGACGGTGCTTGTCGCTCGGATGAGTTCAGATTACCAAAATGCAGGAATGCTAGCTTTCGCTATGTCCGTCGGCAATATCTACACCGCCATCGGAACTTTCACGATGAGAACTTTCCAAGTATCAGACATTGCTGAAAAATACTCTTCCTCTAATTACATTGCATTTAGAATTTTCACCGTTGGGTTAGGTTTTATTCTCTGCGCAATATACGGAATCATCGTATCGCCAAGCATCGAAACTACGCTTGTAATCCTTTCTTTTCTTTTATTCAAAGCGGATGAATCATTCGTTAATGTTTTCTATGGGTGCGACCAGAAGGCAAAGCGCCTCGATATTGTCGGAAAATCACAGTTTATAAGAGGCTTGTTAATAATCGTTCTTTTTGTATTGGGGATGAAGGCAACTGACAACCTCTCCCTTTCGCTTTGCTGTATCTTTTTTGCATGCATTGCAACGACTATTATTTTTGATCGCGCGCAGACAAAGGGCACAACCTCGTCGATTGCCCCATCAATTAAGAAGAGCCAGTGTTTCACTCTTTTTAAGATATGCCTTCCTACCGTCGTGGGCAATGTTATTGCAGGTCTTATTGTCTCTGCAGCACGGCAATATTTTGGAATAGCGTTTGGCGAAGAAGCCCTCGGCATTTATGCAACCGTTGCAACGCCGTGCGTGATCATTCAAGTTTTGGCGCAAAACCTCTATGCACCATTGCTCCTTCCGATTGCTGAAACGCTTCATGATGAGGGGGCAAAAGAAGCTTGGAAAAAAGCAGCTAAAATGATTCTGATGGTCATGACGGTGTCCGTTGTTCTTTCGATTCTGCTGATTACAGTATCGACCCCTCTTTTGCATTTCTTATACGGGAATACCATTTTACCGTATGTCAATGTTCTCCCGATGGCGTTACTTGTTATGTCGGAAATTGCGGTATCGTATGCGATAACGGATGTTCTTATTATTTATGGCAAGTTAAAGCAAACGCTCATGCTTAGCTTTATTGCCTTTATCTGTATGGGCATCTGTATTATCCCGCTGACTAATGCATGGTATATGAATGGTCTTAATGCAACGCTGATTATCGCTTACGCTATTGCCATTATTTATGGGCTCATTACTATTTACTTTTCGGTCAAGAAAGACGATGACCACCGTTAGATCGGCAATTTGATTTCCAGATGATTCCAGTTCAAGTGCGTCCGGTTTATTGTTGCGAAAAATGTCATAGATGCGTAGTATAGGCTCTTGAAGGGTCTGAATGAATGCGAATTAAGCCGACTTTAATGCAATCCGGGCGCTACATGGTTTGTATTATTTCGTTTTCTGGTTTTATAAGGTTAATTCGGGCTGTCTTCCTTTGTTGTTTTTTTGTGGGGGAGTAGATGGCTTTTCAAGAGTATCAGAGTATTGACGATTTGCGTCAGGTGCAGAAATTGTCGATTCTTCTTCTGGAGGAATTTGATAGGGCTTGCAAGGAGCTCAACCTCTCCTATTCCGTATATGCGGGTACTGCAATAGGAGCCATTCGTCATGGAGGGTTTATACCTTGGGATGACGATGTTGATGTTTGCATGCCTCGCAAAGAGTACGAGTACTTTTTATCCCATGCGGATGAGGTTTTGAGCGACTCGTATGAACTTACGAATGTTCGAAATACGCCAAATTTCCCGTGCACTTTTTCCTATCTCGCGCTTAAGGACACGGTTTTTATTCCAGAGTTCTATAAGGGTTGTGATTACAAAAGACCCCTGAGCATCGATGTATTCCCTTTGGACAACGTTCCTGACAACGATAAATCCTACAAACGGCAAGCAAGAAGGACGTGGCTATGGGGGCGTCTGGCGTTTTTGAGAGCTACCCCTACTCCTTATTTGGCCTTTGACGGCATGAAAAGAACTGTTGTATTAGGATTGTGCAGGATTGCCCATGAGCTGTTAAAGCTCATGGGCATTACGCCAGCGTTCATCCAGAAGAAATGGGAAAAAGCTGCGCGCATGTATGAAAACGAAGCGACTCAGTACATGGCGGATTATTCTGATCGTGACCCAAAAAGATGGATGGTATCACGTGATGATTTTTTTCCGACAAGTGAAATACCTTTTGACGGCATCAAGGTTCAGCTTGTTCATGATTATGATGCGGTACTAACAAGGGGATATGGCGATTATATGGAAATGCCCCCTCTTTCGGAAAGAAAAAACCACAGACCATACGTCCTGGATTTTGGGCCGTATTCTTCTTATTGACAATCGATGATGATGCTACTTGGGCGTCCGCATCCCCTACCGGCCCTCGTAGCATTGCCCAGCAGCCAGTACCTCTGGAGGCAGAAACCGAATTTGCCGCGAACATCAATACCGCAAGAGAAACCGGCTGTAACAATTGCAGCCGGTTTCTCTTTATATATGGCGGATGATGCAACAGACTCCATAACCCACATGGGCGCACGCCATGAATAAGGCATATCCACGCACCTAATACGTTACGACCTTTGTTCCGTAGGGGATATTATCATAAATCCATTTAGCGTTCTGAATCTCCAGACGCACACATCCAGCCGACGATGGCACACCCATAGTCGCATCCATAATCCTGTTGCTATTCACGTAATACGGCGATGAATGGAAGAGGTAATCGCCATAAAACTGCGTATACCAATAGCACGTATAGCCGTGGCCGAAGGAGTAGCCTTTGCCATAAACCTCATACTCGCCTATCACCGTCGGCGTCGCTGCTCTTCCCGTCGAGCAGACGTAACGCTTATACAAACCCCAGTTGCCTTGCGACCCGTAATAAACGCTCGTTATACAACGCGACGTATCGACCAAAATGAGCCAGTTAGTACGGCTGTAGTAGCCCTGAGCTTTGGCGTTCATCGAATCGGAGATCCACTCGCCACTCGATTTGAAGCAATACCACGTTCCGTCAATCCAACGCCAGCCAGTAGCCATTGCGCCGCTGTTTTTATCGAGGTAATACCAAGAGCCGCCTTCGAAAATCCAGCCAAAGCAAGCGCGACCGCTTTCATCGAAGTAATACCAAATGCCATCAACATTCTTCCAGCCCGATGCAACAGTGTGCGTTACGGGGTCGACGTTGAACTTGCAACCACCAAGCGTCACCACGCCAGAAGCAAGCTGCAATTTGCCCTCGGAATCTGGAACATAGAGCATGCCATTTTCGAGCTTCCCGCAAAGCGCGCCATCAATTCCGGCAAAGGTCTTCGACCCATCGCCCATATCGACCCATTGCCGCTCCGCCATTTTTCCTGAATCGAAAGCATAGTATCGGGAGTCGCCAACCGAGAAAAATCCCGTGAGCATTTTGTACTCCCCATTCGGATTGAGGTAGTACCAATGCTCCCCCAAAGCAAGCCAGCCGGCCCGAAATGCGCCCGACGAATCGGCGTAATACCAATCGTTCCCAACAAGAATCCAACCCGTTTTCATTTCTCCGGAGGAAGCAAGATAGTATCTGCTCGATCCGACATCTTTGAAGCCAACGGACATCTTGCCATCGTCGGAGGGCTCGAGCCAATACCAAGCACCGTTCACGAAGCGCCAACCAGTCACAATTGCGCCCGAATTCTCGGCAAAATACCAGTCGTCGCCCTGAAGAATCCATCCTGTCGCCATTGCGCCAGACGAATTAAGATAGTATCGCACGCCAGATATGGTATTCCATCCCGTCGCCATCGCGCCCTTTTCGGATGGATTGAGGTAGTACCACGCTCCATTGATCCATTGCCAACCGTTTAGAACTTCCCCATTTGAGCCGTAATACCACAACGCCCCATCAAGCACCCAGCCATTTGCGAGCCCATAATCGCCCAGCAAATACTCATGCCCGTCAATAACGTTGAGCCCACGCGCCATCTTGCAGCCGCAACTCGGATCAAACCAATACCAGGCACCACCAATCCATTGCCAATTCGAAAGAATGGCTCCTGACTGGTTCGCGAAATACCAAGCCCCCTGGTTGCGAATCCATCCCGTTGCCATAGCTCCTTCAGCAGAACCGGATTCGGCCAAGTAATAACGCGCACCGGCCACATCGAGCCACCCCGTTGCCATCTTGCCGTTTTCGGAAGCATCGAACCAATACCAATT
>ERZ894203.1864-NODE-1864-length-10167-cov-9.586729_pt1 | contig 10167 bp, 6 predicted proteins | sample MGYA00380286_ERZ894203 | MGnify/ENA primary metagenome ERZ894203 (study PRJEB32331, sample SAMN06328484) | human gut metagenome | biome: human gut microbiome; feature: stool | host: Homo sapiens | collected 2014-02-06 ... | reverse complement strand
CAGCCAGACCGGCCTGGCCACCGCCGATCGCACGTAGTCGAGGGCCTCGAGAAGGTTGGACTTGCCGCCGGCGTTGGGGCCGTACACCGCGGCCACCGGCAGGAAGCTCTGCCCGTCGGTACACTCGATGAGGGAACGCTCGAACTCCCTCATCGGCGTCGCCTGCATGGACAGCTCCGCCTCGTCGCGGTAGGACCTGTAGTTCGTAAAGGTGAACTGGCAAAGCATTGTCCTCAACATCCTATCGTTGTTTTTGAATTGAATATCAGAGTTTTCTTATGATCATATGCTCTAAGACATATCAAATCAAGAGTCGCTCGCAAGCTTGAGCCGCATACCCGTACGCAACTTGCAGACTATGCAGCTCCCGAAGTTTGCGCGACACCTCTACGCGCGCAACAACGCGCTCGTGTCGCATTTCGACTTTGTCTAGAAAATCGTTGACACCTGGGCGTCCGCTCGCCCAAAATGGCATCAGATGTCAAAACCTCCGGGTTTTATAAGGGCGGAGCCGTTTGGCGGTTCGGCCCTAATTTTTTGCCCAAACGCCATACAAACGCAAACAGTAGCACGAGTGGCGAAATCGAAAGGCATAGGAGCGCGGCCAGCAGCGTGGCCACACCCCACGTCAGCCCTTCTCGTATCTGCTCGCGCGTCACGACAGGATCTCGTACACGCGCTTCTGAACGGTCGAGTATAGGCTGCCGAGCTCCTGCCTCCTTGCCTCCCCGTTGCTGATAGAATCAAGGATGGAAAGACGGACATTTCCTACAACCAAAAGCTCGACAAATTTCTTTTCATCTTTGATTTAGTGTAGGTGAGCGAAATGACGACTCATGCATACGATGACCTTTATTCTTATCTAGCCGCATTCAAGAACAGCTCTCTTGCCGAAATAAATGCGTACCTAGAAGAACTGGGGCAAAGGAGGTTCGACGCCTTCACTAGGAGCCTTGCACCCCTTATCCCAATCGAAAAATTCGAAAATCAATCCCTATTCAATTTTTCTGTTGACTCCACCCTTGAAGGGGGAAAATTCCCCTGCACTGACTATGCCTGTCGAGAGCAAAACGTTTACCACTTAGCAAAGTTCTCAGCATTGTATGCAGATAAAACCCTGATTCATTGTCCTATAGATTCGGCATTCGAAATGGGGCACGATGATTATGTCTCAGTCGATGAACTTGCATTCGGGATCTATTTGACTATGCGAGTCGAAGACATAGTCAAAGCTGGAATACTCGGATTTTCGAGCAATTATATTCCTCTTTGCGAAAAATGCCTGGCGCGACAAATCGAAAGAGAGTCAAAAGCAAAAGGATTGATATCGAGTTATTGGGATGATCTCGTACGACAATTTTGCTCCTCTACCACGTGCACTTTAAAACGAGCACCGGATGGGGTTCTGTATGTAGCGATTGAGGGAATGGATGCATATGGGTCCCATGAGGAGATAGATGTCGATTTCCTGGAAATCCCGTCTGAATACGAATCGCTCTATGCAAGCCAAGGCGAAACGCGATTGGATAGAGACATGCTGGAAAACGGTGGCGTTGTGGCTCTCTTACTGCCATTGTTGAACGATTGCTTCCAAGCCCTCGTCAATCCATATTTTTCGAATAGCTCGTATTTAACCACTCGTCCCGCTCAGATTGAGTTCCTCGAGTCCGCAACTTCCACCCTTTATCCTCGAAAGGATCAGACCCTACCCATTCGCCGGTTATCTTGTCACCTCCCCATTGCTGAAAATGCGACATTGCGTAGCATCCTTGATTGCCGCATTAGAAACGAAGAGTCGTTTCTTGTGTTTAGGGATACCTTGTCCAAAGGCCTGAGCGAAAGGCCCATCGACAGCCCGGCATTAGCTGACCTGAAGAACGACCTAATAGAGCCCGAGCTTCACAAGATATCTTTGGTGATGAAAAACGAACGATCCCGATTAGTCACCTCCGCAGGCATTGAAGCCGCTATCGGAATTGCGAGCTTTACATTGGGGCAATACGGAATCGCATCACCTTGTGATGCCATGAGCATCCTCGGGGCCGCCGGCATAGGGGCCCTTGCATCTCAATCCGCAGATTTCTTGCGAGAAGCCAAGGCAAAAGAGAACCCCATGTATTTCCTCTGGAAGCTCAATAGAAACAACCGTCTGTAACCTAAGGGGCAGAATACCGCAGTCGATGAGCATATCTCGGTCATTAAATAAGGGCAGTACTAGAAAGGATGCGAATCATGAAGAACCGATTCCCTTTCCGAATGCCTAATGCAGAAAAATCACTGGTAGATCATCGAGTATCACAAACTCATTCGTAAACGGAATCATACCTTGCATTAAGCCAACCGATGAGCAAATAGCTGCCGCTCTCACCGTTCTGGAAATGGATCCTGACAATGTTGCATGCGCCTACTGCGGTAATGCAATGACGGAATGGGATCATCTGAATCCACTCGTTATGGACAAACAGGCAACAGGATTCATCACCGAAATCCAAAATTTGGTTCCCGCCTGCGGCAAATGCAACCAAACCAATGGAAACCGCACTGACGCCTCTTCGATCCGCGCAAGCTCATCCCTATGTGGAATCTGGATACCAAAATCTATCTCAGAAGTATGTCCAACATCGGCCCACACATTAATTGACAAATCAAGCGGCGCAACTGCATCTCCGTCATTTAGCACTCCAATAGCGAAGCTATCATACTCACGTTGTGCCATTCTCGTCTCCTCTACCCCACTTTCAATATCCCCAATCAATCTTACCCCTCAATAGAGCCCTCGAACGGCGCAGCAAACGAGCGCCCTCAACTCTCGCTCGAGGCGAACAGCGGCCTCCTCACTCCCCCTTCTTCTTGCACAGCACCTGCATCGCGTGTTCGTCTAAGATCGCCGTGGACAGCTTCAGCGCCCACCCTTAACGGCGTTGAGGAAGTTCTCAAGAAACGGTGCGTTCATGTCGAAGTAATTCATGTTCCTAAACAGCGCATAAATCACGAGGAACGTTTGGGCAATGACCACTGTGACACTCATTGCAAGAGCGTTGTGGGGCGACTGGGAAATCCAGACCAAGGGCCTTAAGCACAGCTAGGCAAACCAATCTCCGCCGACCAACAATCCGTCTTGGGCAGCCTTAATAAACCCATAGGGCAAGTAGTTGCGCATAAGGAGGTTACGCATGATTTCTTTCACAAATGGACAAGCACATAGCGGAACACGGCCCGCGCCCCGTCATATGATTTCAGGCGACTGAACAACAGAGCATCGACGAAAGGGGTACGAGCCGCCTCTGCGAACATCGCATCGATCGACGATGGGTCGCTCGACGCGCTGCCCAAAGAGAAAGCCCATGAACATGTGAGCTGATATTTATTTCAGACTATCAATCACCCAGCTCCTCAATCACCTTTTTCACTTCCCCTTCGACTTTAGCCTTATCGCACTCATCGAGACAGTCGTTAAGATAGCGAGAGAGACTCTCCCGGACAGCCACCGACAGCCAAGAGCCCCAGCTTGATGAAGCGGCAATGATGGGCGCCAAATCATAAGAAAACAGATGTGGAAGTTCGCCGATATCGTCGAGCGTGTGGGTCTCTACCCATTTCTTCAAAAGGCGCTCGCGATACTTCCAGTCCACTTTTGCGAGGGCTTCATAGACAATTGAGACAGGCTGAATAAAACCGTGTTCATACAGCGAGACAACTGGAGCGTCTCCATCCAATAGATTTGAAATCGTTTTAGATTCAACATCTATAGGAAAAAGCTCATCCCCCACAGCTCTCAACGCGTCCAAAGCGAAATAGATTTGAATCTCGTCCATGCAATCCCTGCTGATAATTGCCTTTGCCAAAAGGCGGGCATCATCTAAATTCAACTTGCAAACGTCATCTTCATTATTGAACCAAATATTCTTAACATAGCGATTAAAATAGCCTTGGAAACGAAAACCGCACCCCAACCCTTCAAGTTTCAACAGATATACCGCATTGGACGGCGACCGCTCCACAAAGCCGTGCGGAATCAGCCTAGAAAAAATCGCGCATCCCATATCGTTTAATTCCATCAGCTCTTGAACAGGACACAAGTCCTCCATCTGTATCTTGGGGGCTATGGGATTGATTTTCGTTACTAGCTCCTCGGCAAGGAACTCGGCCTTAATAGGGTCCGACCACGTATCGGCGGCATCACAAACAGCTTCAAAAACGAAGGGTGCAAACTCTGTAATTGCAGACTCATACTCATCAAGCGATTCAAGATACCGGCGAAAAGCGAGCCCGGCCGAAAGCACTTTCTTGCCAACGGGAACGTATACTTCCAAAAGCGAATCAAGTTTGGGAAGTCGTTGAGTACCGCAGGCAATTAGCAAATTGTCGCGGTTTATGTCATATATGCCTCGATCTATAACCGCGGCTTTCAAAGAGGGACCAACGCCGAACAGATCGTTAACAACAATTTGGCACTCTTTTAGATAGCCAACCATCGAAGAAGCCCAATCTGGTCCATGATCGATGCTCCGTATATCCATGTGCTCGAAGTGTTCTTTTAGCCAAACGGAACCATAAACCGATGTATAAGAAGAGCGGGCATCAATGTTTTTAAAAGCCTCAAGCATTATCTTAAATTGAGAATGAAGATCGAAAACTACTGACAACCCGTCTACCAGGCAATCAATGGCCAAATCTGTCCGTTCCATCAACAAAGCAATGAACGTCTTGATTCGATTGTCTTCAGCATCATAAGTAGACAGCAAGCGGTGAATCAGATTCTGACCTGAGTTTTCGTAGTCAGCGACCAGCCCATCAATCATCTTTGCCGCTGCCTCGCGATTGGCCTCAATGCCCAAGAGATAACGTAACAAACTGTAATTCAAACAGTAGGAACGATCGAAAATAGAAAAAGGAACAGTATCAAGGATTTCCGCACAGTCTTCTGCACTCAAATTAGCGTCAATATCTTGCTGTCCGTTTCGATAGCAATGAGACACGTAATAAACTGCGCCTGGCTTGGCGCCCGCAGGGTACTTCGAGACATACAAATAGAAATCTTTACAAATGAATCCCCTATTAATTAGTTCGACGACAAGCTTGTTGTCGAAATGTAACGCAACAACATCCGAAAACGGCATGACAGATTCGTGACCATTATCATCGTTAACAACACACTCGAGATTTCCCATCGTGGAAAAATCCGCCGTACGAAAATGCTCGATCTGCTCGTCCAGACTGGTGAGCCCCGATTCTTCTACCCCGCTTTCCATCAAGATGGCAGGGGCAAAACCAGACCCGTCAAAAGTAAGATAATGCAAAAGCTCCTGTTTACTAAACCGAAAACTGGGACTACCTGCATACCCACGATGCTCACCTAGATATATTGAGTCATACGGCGTCAAGCTAAAGAATGCTTTCCAGAAATCATCGCGATAAATATCTGCGCCACCACTATTCCCAAATGTAAAGCGCGTATCCCCGATTGTAATGTAATTAATTGATTCCATGCGCTTTGAAAGGGCCTTCTCAAGTGAAGCCCCCAGCAGCTGGCACACATCATCAGATAAATCACCCTCTACCTTACAAGCGGAACATAGTCTTTTTGCCGCAGTCAGCCGTTCAAGGTGCAAGCTAATCGAATTTCGATAAATTGCATACAGCTTGTCAAGTTTCCCTTTCCCAAGGCGTAAGTCCTCAAACTCAGAAGGTAATAAGTTTTTGAAAATGGAGATAGCCAGCAGCCCGGTACAGGTCAAACCCAGGTCCGAAGGCCTACCGAAACTCGGTCTACCCATTTCCTCAACCATGACAAGGTAATCATTACGAATACTTGCAAGCAAGCGCATATCAGCGAGGTAAGGCGCTGCCATGCGAAGAAGCGTATTAAATCGATTCGCCTCTTTCGAATTGGATGCAGATTCTATTTCTTTCTTAAAGGTGTCGTTAATCATTTCCTTTGCGTTGAACTCCGAAATGAAAGGAACGACGAAGACAATCATGTCAAAAAACTTTACGCGCCTAGAACCAGTCACTTCATTTGAAGCTTCCTCATCCTCATGCGATGAGAAGAGCCCGTCTTTAACGGCATAAACAAAGTGCACTGAGCGTTTCCCCCAGGCACCTATGACACCGGGTGCAAGGTTGAGAATAGTATTCAGGTTTCTCAACTCATCAAAAATGCGGAGATCATCGAAGCGGTCAATATCTTCGAACACAACGGTATCAAACCGATTCTCTTCAAACAGGTAAATGAGTTCGTCTCGATATTTATTGAAATATGTCTCACCACCCCTGTCATTGTCGAGCGTCAAACTGACCGCGGGGGCCGTTACCGACCTAACCTTTAGTCTTCCAATCACCAAGCGAACGCAAATAAGCAAGGTGGCAGAAAAGAGGAAGATAACAGCCACCGCTGCATATACGTTAATTTCACCTTGAAGCGAAAGCGCGCTCATCAGGGCGTTCTTCCAAGCAGCCAGCTTGTTGGGGTTGTCATCAATCGTATACAAAACCACTACAACAAAGAGCGCGGACAAAAAGAGCCGAGCCAAAAACTCTAACAACCTGTGGCGCAAGGAAACTCGATGCGCCTGGTTGAACAAAGAACTCCTCATTTTATTTGGCTTGCCTTGATATAAAAGCTGGCCCAGTATTTCCCGCTCAAGCTGATCAAACGAAGGTTGGTAACTATCTGTACGATGCCCAACAGTTAAATCCCGCTGTTGACTAATCCCCGAATCATTTGTCGGATAAAAGCACGCAAGACTAACGCGGGCGACCTTATGGCCCCTAAAACGAGCTTTACTTATAAACTTCTCAAGGATACTGCTCTTGCCGCTTCCATATGAGCCCGCAAGAGCGACGTTTTTACAGTCTTGACGGTAAAGAACATCAAGCAAGCGATAGACATAGCGCCTATGCTCTGCGTCCTTGTATTTAGGCTTTGTCGATTGAAGGCGAGAAATATCTTCGCACGAAAAGAGGTCCAGCAGCATGGCTCCCCCATAGATTAGTCGGAAGTTAGTGGCAAAAGATGCCTGCCAATTGACGCCATGCACCGAACATTGAACGTCATCTTAAATATTACTATCTCCGGTTATTGCAGGGCTGTATTTTGTAGTTGATTTCTTTAAACAGCTAACTCGGTAAAATAGACCGAGCACTTGCCAACTACATTTTCTAGACCTAGAATTAGGTCAAGAAAATGTAGTTGATTGGAGATTCATGTTAGCTCGACAGCTTGACAGTTTAACGCCAAAGGGCCACCTCCGACCCTGCTTTGCAGCCCCTTCTGATGTGCATCCGGATCTTACTGAAGATATGTTTAGGAAAGCGTTGGAGTATGCACGAGACTGCACGACCGTCTTGGATAACGGCTATCTTCCTCCGACGGCACGTGGCACCTTTATGTATCACAACTCAATTGCCAAAATTTGTGAATTGATGGCGGAAAAGGGCTGGAAGTCGGAGAGCGTTAAAAACCTACCTTATACAATCTCCAAAGACTCTAGCGTCAAGATTACCGTTGCCACAGGCGACGCCTCAACTGGCGTAAATGGGGGTTCTGGCCCAAAGCTAAAAGAGAAGGGCAAGACACCATCAGTCGTAGACGGTCAAATGACCCTATTCGATACAGATAATTACACCGTCGATCAACAAGAAGGGAAATTGTGGTATTTAGTAATCTATGTGGATTATTGTCACCAGGAGATCCGCATGGAGCTATCAAAGCCACATTTTGACGAAAACAACCAGGTCGGTGGATGGATTAAACGCATCATTATGAATCCCATTCCGCTGCAGAACGTCCAGATTTCGCTCCCGCCCGATGAAGAGGTGCCGACCATCAGCATTTCGCCCATTGAACCGAGTAAAACTGATATGGCGGTTGGATATTAGCCAAAAGCTCATACGGACCCCAAATCATTAGAAATAACAACCGATTTGAAACTACCATCCGAATGAGGAAGTAAATGGAAGGCACACGCCTAACTCTTGCACGGAAAATGAGAGGCTTTTCGAAAAAAGAGCTGGCTGAGCTTGTAAAGGTCACGCCCAAGTCTATCGCCGACTACGAAAACAACATTACTAATCCAAGTTCAGAAATCGAGCAGCGCTTGATACAAGCACTGCGTTTTCCCATAGCATTTTTTAATTTACATACAGCAGAGACTATGCCAGAAGAGGCTATTTCATTTAGAGCAAGAACTAAGCTCAAAAGAAGCCAAAAAGACATCGCAACCGCCGAGGCAACGCTCGCAACGGAACTATCCGACTGGTGCAACGCCAAGTTCAACCTACCAAAATCAGATGTCCCCACCATAGAAGGCATAGACCCCGTTCTCGCCGCAGAAATGCTTCGCAAAGAATGGAAAATGGGAGACGGCGCCATCCCAAATTTGCTAGCCCTCCTGGAGAGTCACGGCATCCGCATTTTCTTTGCCGGAGAGATCGGAATCGAGGTTGACGCCTTTTCATACTGGGAGCCAAAGACCAAGCGTCCATATGTGTTTCTCACGACTTCAAAGAGTGGTGAGCGACGCAGGATGGATGCGGCTCATGAACTCGGACATCTAGTGATGCATCGAAATCTCGATATGGGATCTTCAGCTACAAAAGAAATCGAAGCTGAGGCGAACAGGTTTGCCTCAGCCTTCCTAATGCCTAAATCAACCATGCTGAAATATACGCCTAGAGGCTTCAGCCTGCGGGACGCAGTAGTCCTTAAAAAGCGATGGAAGGTATCTGTGGCAGCATTCATCTATAGATCACACGACATTGGCTTACTCACGGATTGGCAGTATCACAATCTTTTCAAGCAATTAAGCGCGGCAAGATGGAGAACGGATGAGCCCAACGCGATAATTCCGGAACAATCTGAGGTAAATAAGCAGGTCATCACTCTGCTCTCGAAGATGCCAAAAAAGCTAAGCACGGCATCTGATGAAACCGCATTGCCACTTGAGCTGTGCTATCAGCTGCTTACCGGAACAAGTGCGCAAGTTGTAGTGGGCGGGAAAACGCCCTCAACTAAGACATACGGACGAAAGGCCAATCTAACAGTAGTTCAGTAATCAAGATCGCGTCGAAAATGTTGGTGTAAGGGCGACGCCCTAGCGTCCGTTTAACGAAGAGCGGCCTTCGTCCTGGAATCTGAAACCACCACATCAACAGGTTCTGGGAAAGGACGAAGACCGCTACGGAAATCTTGTCAGACCCGACGCCGAACATGCTCGCCATGCCCCGGTTCGACGGCGGGGCCATCGATATGCAGGAGCTGCTGCGCAGGCTCGCCGAGCAGGTCGTGAACGCCGTGATGGACGCCGAGGCCGACCAGCTGTGCGGCGGCGGGGCGAACAGCCGCAACGGCTACCGCGAGCACAGCCCCGCCACCTGCGTGGGAACGCTGACGCTGTGCATCCCCAAACTGCGCTCCAGCAGTTTCTTCCCGGAGGGCGTGATCGAGCACCACTGGCGCGTCGACCGCGCCCTCGTGGCCACCGTGGCCGAGATGCACGCCACCGACACGAGTGTCTCTACGGATACACCCGCCTGCCCATCTACTGCATGTACACGGTCCGCGAGAACGACATCGTCGACAGTTCTGTCCAAATCCCGAAGCGCATGATCCGGGAGTTCGGATGTGCAGACGGATGGATCGGCATTGTGCAGTACGACAGCTTCGCGCGCCTCGCCGACACGCAAATCGCCGACGACGGGAACATCCACGCCCACGGTCCCATCTCCCACGGTGTCCCCGGGCCAAAACTGATCCGCGAGATCTTTGAGGGCATCCCGCACAATCTCGTTATCAAAACGCCCAAGTACGCATATCAAAAGGAGTATCGAATCATCGGGTCGCGACCGGTCGAATGTCGCCTTTTACCAGACGAGAATCACCCTGGCTGCAAAATTGAAGAATACGACCATGCAGAGCTGGACCTGGGCAGGAGCCTCGCGGACTTTTCCCGGAAGGTCCCGGTACCGAGTCTCCGAGAAACGCAAGACGGCCTCACGCTGAAGCTCCCGCATCGCGTATAGCCAACCCAGCGCGAACCACAACGCCACTGGCCGACCAAACACCGTCCCAACCCTTCAACTGAGTCCAGAAAGCTCGCTGTTGTTGACTGGGGTTCCCGTAAAATATACCCTAACAAAATATGTGCGGAGTGCTGGCCTGGAGCT
>ERZ894203.1849-NODE-1849-length-10214-cov-7.270302_pt1 | contig 10214 bp, 9 predicted proteins | sample MGYA00380286_ERZ894203 | MGnify/ENA primary metagenome ERZ894203 (study PRJEB32331, sample SAMN06328484) | human gut metagenome | biome: human gut microbiome; feature: stool | host: Homo sapiens | collected 2014-02-06 ... | reverse complement strand
GGATCATGCAGCCGGATATCAAAGTGATTGACGCCTACGCGAAACTCGTGGAACTCTTCGAAACGCCGGAAGAAGCCCCGATTCTCGCCCCGCTTATCCGGCGCGAAATCATCTTCCGGTTCCTCGTGAGCCAGGGCGGGGCCGCCTTCCGGCAGATCTTCACGGTCGGCGCTCCGGAGTACCGTATCCGTAAGGCCGCCTTTGAAATCCGGAAAAATCTCCGCAATTCCATTGACTTCCGTGAGCTCGCGAAGAGCATCGGCATGAGTCAGCCGACGTTCTACCGGTATTTCCGCGAGGTCACCGGACAGTCACCGCTCCAATACCAGAAATCACTCAAACTCCAGGAAGCCCGAAGAGCGATACTCTCAGGACTTCCGGTAGCTCAGACAGGTTACGAATTTGGATACGAATCTCCCGCGCAGTTCTCGCGCGACTACCGAAGCCAGTTCGGTCTCAGCCCGCGCGGCGACTTCGAGCAGTTCCGGAAAGGCGAGGCGTTCTGGCGCAAGAATGCCGCGAACGGCAGCTGGCCTGAGAGCCTGGAAGAAGCGCAGAAAAATACCTACCGGGCCATCAGCTAAGCACAGGATAAGTTTCTCAGAAGAAACTCAAAACTGAAACCGCATCAATACCAAGGAGAACCCGATTATGGCTTTTTATGGAAGCGCCAAGGGCGCGTCGTTCGAGGATCAGATCCGGATGCTTCACACGGCTGAAGTGAAAGGCTCTGAGGAATACTACGTGCTGATCGCCCAGGCGCGCGAACACGGTCTCAACGACCTCGCGGACGCCATGCAGGCCAACGCGAACGAAGACGCGGCGCACCGGCGGCCGTTACGCTTCCATGCTCGGCGAAGGCGTGAGCGCTGAGGACGCCATCTGGGATCGTGCCCGGGCTTTCTGGCAGGCTGAGGCGAGCGCCCGTCCCGCGCTTCAGTCGATCGCGGATAAAGTCCGTGCAGCCGGCCGCGACGATATCGCGGACGCCATCGAAGACACCATTCCTGAGGAAGAAGGACACGCGAAACGACTCGAGGCGGTCTTCAAGGCTCACGGAAAGACGCTGAAGTAAAAGGCGTTTTCTTTCTCTCATAAGCAAAGCGGGAAGAGATCCAAAGATCTCTTCCCGCTTGTTTTTCATCGGTTTTCCCGATCAGCGCTTCCGTCTGTACGACCGGTGCTCGGTCATCACGCCGAGAATCCGGATATTGCCTTCGGTCGAGTGAAGCACCGGATAGAGATTGTTGCTCGGCAGAAGATCGAATTCCGTTTTTCCGGAAACGGGATCCGTTTTCGGAGAGTACTGCATAAACACTGCTCTGCCGGCACCCGACGGGAGAGCGGCCACGCAGCCCCCCGCGGCCGGCGCTATCGGCTCAATAATCACGATGTCACCCGCGGTGAAATGCGGTTCCATCTGCGTATCCTCGATTCTGAGCGCAAAGGAACCTTCCGCCATTCGGTGATCCGTAAGAGTCCAGCCCGCGGGCTCATCCTCTTTGCCGCGGCTTCTTGAGGCCACCTCTTCACCCGTCAGCACCGGTATCCGGTTCGGATGAATCGCGCTGTCAATATCGGTTTCAATCTCGTGCGTAAAGGAAGCCGCTTTTCTCGCGAAAGCCGCGAGTTCCGGGGAGAAGTCATCAATCGCGCAGCCAAGCCCTTCGGCAAACTTCACCGCCGCGGCGAGGCTCACCGGCCGACGGCCCAGGAGCAGCTGATTCACCATGCCGGCTGTGCCGATACCATAACGCTCACCGAACTCCCGCTGGGAGATTTTTGAACGCTTCAGAAATACGGCTCTGAGCCGATCGTTATCGCTCGTCATGCCGGGCGCCTCTGACTTTCGTAATTGTTAACACTTCTATAATATCAAATTTAGGTGCCTGATATCAATTCCTCACAGAGTCACTCGGCGGACTTTTATCCGTTAAAATATTTCAGATCTACTTTGGAGCGCCGACAAGCCACGGCTGCACAGGCATCGGCGTAGGTTCCTGTAGTGTCTTTCCGGTTTCCCATTTGGCCGCGGCACGGGCTTTGCCGGAAATCGAAACCACATCAATCCGCCATACCGCGAGCGCCCCGAGCCGGTTGGTAAACTGAATCGCGTTCCGGGCATCAGAATTCCCGGGAGCGTGACGCCTCACCATGGCAACCATCGCCTCCGCGCGCTCTGCCGGATCCGTAACGATTGATGCCGTGCCTTCCACAATCGCGCTCGCGTAGTCAACCGTATAAAGCTCCGGAACCGTCAGTTCCTTTCCGATGTAGGTCAGAGATACCCTGCGGTTCATCTTCATGTTGTCTGATTTCCGGCCGCCCGGTTTTCCGGTCGCATGGAAGTAAATTCTCTTCCGATCAGCCGCGACAGGAGTGATAGGAACCCCATAGGGGTTTCCCTCATCATCAACCGTGGCGAGCACCGCGTGATCAGTCCCCTCCACGACCTCCCAGGCCTGATCCACGGTGAGTTCACGCTCTTTCCGCCTCATCGGGCGGCCTGATGTACTGCCGTTCTGTTCTTTCATATTCACGAAATCTTTACGGTGTATACGTTAAGCATAGCTTTTGGGTATGCTATAGGGTCGAAAGCAAAGCTCTACAAGTTTGCGATGTCTTCTTTCTGATTTTAAGTTTCCCGGGACTGTTTTCCTCTTCGGGAATACGGGTAAGGTCAACACCTCATGGAGTCGGAAACGAAGGCTTTAAAACCTTTCATAACTACAAAATGTTCAGCATCATCAAAGCCTCGGATATCACGGCCTGGTTCCTCGGCAGATCGGGCCGTGTTATGACGAAGGCGACACTCTCGTCGCTCTTCTACCTGTCGGAACGCCGCTCGCTGCTCGAGCGGGGGCTTCCGCTTACGGGAGGAACTCTGGTTTCTCTCCCGGAGGGGACTGCTGTCCTTGAAATCAAGGAGCTACTCGAGTCCACGAAACCGCCGCTCGCCTGGCTGACCCGTATCGGGAACCTTCCGGACGGCCGTTTGAAGCTGGATCTGAGAAGGCAGCCTCCGGCGCTCCCCGGGAGTGACACCCGAATTCTTGAAAGGGCGATCGAAGAGCTCGGATCGCTCCCCCTGCCCTTCTTCGGCTCTCCCGCTCAGATCCGGGCTTATTACCCCGAGTGGATTGAGCCTGATGGAGCTGATCCCGTACCGATCACGGCTGAAGCTCTCTTCGCCGCGCACGGGAAACCCTTTGACCGCAGCCGCTTTCCCCACGGCTGAACCCTGAAAAAAAGTTTCCGCTCCCGCTTCGCCCTATAATCAGCCCGCCCGGTCTGCTGACCCAATCACTGATATAAGAGGAGCGCAATTCAATGACGGATTCCCACGCAAAGCTTTTTGAGCCTTTCACTCTGAATAACGGTGTCACGCTGCAAAGCCGGCTTGTCATTGCCCCTCTGACACTTTACTGCCAGAACCCGGACGGAACGGTCAGTGAAGCGGAACGCGATTTCATTTCAAGCCGCGGCCGGAATTTCGGCATGGTGATCCATGGCGCGACGCTCGTAAGCGATAACGGCCAGGGCTTCCCCGGCCAGCCCCGCGCGATCCGTGATTACGACCTCCAGGCCCTGAAGGAGCGCGTCCGTCTGACGCACGCGAACGGCTCTCTCGCCATTGCGCAGATCCACCACGCCGGGATTCTCGGGAATCCGGCTTTTCTTCGTGATCATGTTCCGGTGGGGCCGAGTGAAAACGAAGAGCGCGGCGCTCGGGCTCTGATGCCTCCTGAAGTAAAAGCGATCATCCGGGCCTTCGCCCACGCGGCAGAACTCTGCCTCGTCGCGGGGTACGACGGCGTTGAAATCCACGGCGCCAACCGCTATCTCATTCAGCAGTTCTATTCCGGCGCGACCAATCACCGCACGGACGAATGGGGCGGCTCAAACGAAGCCCGCATGCGGTTCCCGCTCGCGGTGCTCGACGCCGTGCTCCGCGTAAAGGAGCGCTCCGGAAAGAAGAATTTCATCATCGGTTACCGCCTGTCGCCTGAGGAACCTGAAGAGGCCGGCATCACGATGAAGGAAACGCTCGCCCTTGTTCAGGAACTTATCAAGCGCGATATCCAATACATCCACGTGTCTGAGAAGGAATTCTTCCAGAACGCCCGCCGGGGCGCTGATGAAACCCGCTCAAGGCTTGACCTGATTCACGAAGCGATTGCGGGGAAGACCGCTCTGATCGGTCTCGGGAACCTCTTCACGGGGGATGACTTTGATAAGGCGATCGGCACCGGCTGGGTTGAACTCGCCGCCACAGGGCGCGCCGTCATGCTGAACCCGGATCTCGCCACGCTGATCCGCGAGGGACGCGATTCCGAGATTCAGACAAAGCTCGACCCCGTGAAGGAAGCGGCTTACCACTGCCCGAAGGTGCTCTGGCCCCGTCTCCCGCAATAACTCAACTGAATTCCACTCTAAAAAGCCCGGCCGTTCTACTGAACTCCGGGCTTTTTCTTCTCTTTACCGGTTGAGAGAAAGCCTCACAGCTCGTAGTACCCGCGTCTACTATTACCGGGAACGCCGGAAACACGGACTCTCAAGCAGTTCCTCCGGCTTTTGAATGAAAAAGGTTCCCTTTATGACAAACGATTACAGCAATCTCTTTCTTCCTTACACCCTGAATAACGGCGTTACGGTCCCGAACCGGCTCGCGGTCGCCCCGCTCACGCTCTACTGTCAGAACCCGGATGGAACGGTGAGCGACGATGAACGCGATTTTCTGAAGCATCACGGCGAAGGTTTCGGACTCTATGTAACCGGCGCGACGCTCGTCGACGCCGGAGGCCAAAGCTTCTACGGACAGGCCCGGGCACTCTCAGAGGCTGACCTTCCGAGCCTCCGGGAAAGAGTGGAAATCGTCCGGTCGCTCGGCGCGATCCCGATCGCGCAGCTGTTCCACGGCGGGATCCTCGCTAACCCCGACTTCCTCCCGGACCATCAGCCGCGGGGACCTTCCGCTACGCCGGACGAGAAGGCGTCAGAACTCACCGAAGCTGAGATTGAGTCACTGATTCAGAAGTTCGCTTACGCGGCTGAACTCTGCATGAAGGCGGGATACGCCGGTGTCGAAGTGCACGGGGCCGGTCCTTTCCTCCTTCCGCAGTTCGTGTCAGAAGAAACGAACAGGAGAACAGATCGCTGGGGCGGGTCGCTTGAAAACCGGCTTCGGTTCCCGCTCGCGGTGCTGGATGCCGTCATCGATGTCAAAGAAAAGGCCGGACAGAAGGATTTCATCATTGGCTATCGGATCACGCCTGAGCAGCCGGGTGAAAAAGGCATCACGATGAAAGAGACCCTCGCTGCGGTGTCTGAGATCGCCAAGCGTCCGATCCAGTATCTCCATGTGTCGCAGCAGAATTTCTTCCATGCGGTCCGACGCGGGGCCGACACCTCAAAGTCCCGGATGGAACTGATTCACGAAGCCGTGGCGGGACGCACTGCCGTGATCGGAGCCGGGGAGCTTGTGACCGGGGCAGATTTTGAACGCGCGGTGTCTTCCGGCTGGACGGAATTCGCGGCCGCCGGGCAATCTGTCATGCTGAACCCGGATCTCGCGCGCCTTGTCCGTGAGGGACGGGATGACCTGATCGATCGATTCCGCGATGAATCCAAAAATGACAGCTACCACCTTCCCAAGGTGCTCTGGCCCTGGGTTCCGGACAAAGACGGCCCCGCGAAGCTTCCGTAAATAACCTCTTCGGAAAAGCCTCCCGGCATCACTGCCCGGAGGCTCTTTTTTTACCCGGAATTCAGAAAGTTAAGGTGTGAAAAAATTAATTAAAAATAATGATGTAATGTTTTTAATCCTTTATCGATCTACGGATTTCATTAAAAACAGCATAACTATCATAAAATTTTCGTTATCTTCATTGATATTTTTAATTGAGAAGCGGAATCATTATTTATAAAATTTTGTTTAATTTTAATGATTTATAAGTTAAATTTATAAGAATGAATTTGTAATTATTAAATGTAATTGACGTTTACTTCCGTAGAGTGGATAATGGCATAGTCGTTTTAACCGACGCCTTGTCCAGTTATCACATCGAAGGTTAGTAAATGAATAAGATACTTATTTCTTCAGTTGCCGCTGCTGTGCTGGCCACCGTTTCTGGTGCGGCTCTTGCTTCGTCCGCTGTTTACGTTAATAAAGCAGATATATCGGTACCGGATACTGATGTCGCCAATCAGACCGTTTCCAGCATCTATCCCTATGGCATCTCCTCCTACAACGGATTTGAGGCCTCCATTACCAATCCGACGATTGCCGTAACTGTCACCAGTTCAGGGAACGATCCGGATGACGGGGCACTCGGCACGGCATACGGCGTGTTCAACATTCCCGGAAAGCAGAATGACAATGCAGAAGTTACTGGGGCTCTCTTAACCGTGGGCGGAGACACTTCGACGGTTTCCTTCACGACCTCTGCCAACGGTGTTTCGAGAGGCATTTATGCCGCCGGTGGCCTGGGAAGCGACGTGATTGTGAACGGTTCCTCCCTTACACTTGACGCTACCAGCGCGGAAAGCGTAGCGCATGGCATCGTTGCCCTGAACAACAGCACGGTTACCGTGAACAGCGACACGATCAATATCTCTGCGAACGGCGTTACCATGGCTCGGGCGATTGAAGCCTCGGGGAACACCGGCATCGGAACTGTTACCCTTGGAAAGGATTCTTCCGTTACGACTCTGAATGCCACCGCCACGAAGGGCAAGGCATTCGGTATCTTTGCCGGCCCGAAGGTTGGCAGCACGGTTACGGTGAACGGCAAGTCTCTCACCATCAACGCTCACTCGGATACGGACGACGCCTACGGCCTCTTCGCTCAGAGCTCTGTGACTCCTGACTACAAGGGTGACGTTTCCACGATCAACATCAATGCCGAGGACACGGTGATCAATGTCACGTCCGGCGCCGGTGAGTCTCACCAGTATGGCATCATTGCGATGTCAAACAGCCGCGTAAATGTCAACGGCAACCTGACCGTGAACGCAGGCAGCGGCGACGCCATCCTGACCCGCGGCGGATCAGTTATCACGATCAACCCGAACAAGGACAAGACCGTCCAGCTGACCGGTAATATTGAATACAACTACAACGAAGCTAACTCCGGTAATATCGCTGATTCGACCGTCAATCTCAATCTCTCGGATGCCAACTCTTTCTGGACTGGCAATGCGGTTCTGAGTAACGGCGGGGCAAGCAACTCCTCCAGCGACACCGTGACGGGGCTTAACCTCTCCCTGTCTAACGGCGGCACCTGGATTGTTGCCAACACCGCTACGGCGACTTCGTCAGAGTCCGGCTCCTCCACGACCCCGCTCGCGATCAATAACCTGTCGCTCAATAACGGTACCGTGACGTTCTCGGATGCTTCCCAGACCGCTACGATTGACAATCTGACCGGCACGGGCGGCACGGTGAACACCGCGGTTGAAAAGAATGCTGACGGCACCTATAAGACGTCTTCTCTTTCCGCTACCACGGTCAGCACCACGTCCGGCACTCCGACCCTGACCGTGAATATGGTCGGCACGAATGGCACGACGGTGAATTCAGACGTGATCTCCGCCTCTGAACTCGCCGCACTGACTTCCGCTGCTGTGACCGGCGCACTCGCCACCGAAACGACGCGTGTCGCGACCGTCGCTGAAGGCGATGTGAACGGCGCTCTGACGATCACGGAGAACACCGACGGCACGACGACGGTTGCCGCGCCTGTCCGCAACACCAAGCTCGACAGCCTGCAGTCGATCGGCGCCATTTCGATGACGCTTCTCCGCCACGACCTGAATAACCTCACGAAACGTATGGGCGAACTCCGCGACGCTCCGAAGGGTGTCGGCGCCTGGGCCCGTGTCTACGGCTCCAAGCTCTCCTACGGTGACAACGGTCTCACGAGCAAGAACAACTCGGTCCAGGTCGGTGTTGATACCGATATCGCCCAGACCGGCTGGAAGGTCGGCGGCGCGTTCATCTACACGAACGGCAAGGCTGATTACACCGGCGGTGACGGCGATATGGACGCTTACAGCATCGCGGCCTACGGCACCTGGTTCGGCTCGAACGGCGTGTATGTCGACCTGATCGGCAAATACACCCGCATGAGCACCGACTACGAGTTCGGCAACATGAAGGGCGGCTATGACAACAACGCCTTCACGGTGAGCGCTGAAACCGGCTGGCATAAGGACCTCGGCCAGTACGCCTTCGTTGAACCGCAGGCTGAACTCACCTACGGCACGGTCGGCGGCGCTGATGACACGGCTTCGAACGGTGTGAAGATTGACCAGAGCGACTACAACTCGCTCATCGCCCGCATCGGTGTCCGCGCCGGCGCGAAGTTCGCTGAAAACAAGGGCCGTATCTATGCCCGCGTGTCCGGCAACTACGACTTCCTCGGCGACCTGAAGATGTCCGCTCAGAATGCCTCTGCCCGCAGCAACCTGAAGGACGACCTCGGCGGCTTCTGGGTTGAATACGGTGTCGGTGCCAACTTCAGCTTCACGAAGAACACCTACGGTTACGTCGACTTCGAACGCACTTCGGGCGGCGAAGTGGATGAGCGCTATCGCTGGAACGTCGGTATCCGTCACACGTTCTAATCAGCGTTTCGCTTCTCTCTGAAGCAAACCTCTGATACCGAAATCCCCCGGGAGATCTCATTCTCCCGGGGGATTTTTGCTGCGTCACGCACAAAAAAACCGGGCGGATTGCTCTGCCCGGATCTGAAATAAGAATAGCTCAGGAAGTCATGCGAAACACAAAAGGAAAACCTCATCCGGCGCGCGGAGCCTGCCGCCTGTACGGAACGCTATGACGACCGGACTGACGCTCCGTTTAGACCCTGGAAAGCCGCTTCTGCTTCCAGTCTCCAAAGGCAGACTGCACGCAGACGGCAGAAAGCGCCGTGCGCCTGTCTGACGGGAGGCTTCACACTCATATCCTCCCCGTCTGGCGATTCCTGATTTTCAGATGGAATCACCTTTGAACTGGATAAAAGTTTAAATAAATTTTTGTTATCTCTACAGTGAAAATTTGTAAAAGCAACCTGATACCGTCAGCGATTTGTCGTCTTATCGTTCTTCTGACTGATACTGAAAAGCGGAGAAATCCCGTTTTACCCGGATCTCATGTAGTCCAGAGCGAATACAAATTCACCCCAGTCTGAATCTTTCCTCGACGTTATGATTCTGCCTTGAGATCAGGCAGAGACTTACCTCAATCTCCTGAATCATCAGCTGTTTTTCAGAGAATAACGAAGCGGGACCGTGATTTTCATCGCGCGGCCGGTTTCACCAACCGATTCCCCGATAAGTACGGAAGCAAGCACGTCACCCGCTGCGTCCAGAACTGAAAACCCGGAACCTTTCGATACCGAGGCTTTCAGGATCTTTCCCGCGGGGCTCAGCGAAAACGTGATTTCAAGAACGCCTTCTGTGCCTGAACGGCGGGCGCTCTTTGGGTAACGCTTCTTTCGCTCCACGAGGGCGATCAGTTTCGACGCCACGTCGGAAGTCTTGACCGCGGGCTGCGGTGCCGCGGGAAGAGCGGCCGGCGACTTTTTTACGGCGGGGGTCGCGGCTCTCGGCGGAACCGCGGCCGGCGAGGAAACCGCAGGATGCGGTGTTACCGGACGGTGAATCTCAGGAACCGCGGGAGCGACTGTCGGTTTCGGCTCTTCAACAGTCACCGGGCTTACGGCGGTGCGCGACGCGATCACCCGAGGTTTCTGAGCCTCCCGCTTCACGGGAGGCACAGCCGTGACGGGCGCTGCCTTGGGGACCTGCTTCACCTCGGGCACTTTTTTCACTTCTGGCGTGGGAGCCGGCGCGGGCTTCACCGTTTCCGCGATCCGGAACTCCATCGCGAAATCCGGTTTCGGAGCCGCGCTCCGCTTCAGATCGAAGCTCTGCGTCGCGAGCAGCGCGGCGGCAAGCACGAAAGCCCCAGCCGTCAGCCATCGGCCGCCGGCGCGTGACGAGAGGAGCACAGGATCCGCAGTTTCACCCACCATCACTTTCCTCCATCCTCTGTCCGGATCACAAATCGGCCGGACTTCTTTTCCTTCGCCACATCCACGACCTTAACAAAGGCTGCGAACGGCGCTTTCTTATCGACCGCGAGGTTCAGCACCGCATCCGCGGGTTTTGAATCAATGAAAGAGGCGAGCCCATCTGGCGTTATCGGC
>ERZ894203.1835-NODE-1835-length-10284-cov-41.219963_pt1 | contig 10284 bp, 10 predicted proteins | sample MGYA00380286_ERZ894203 | MGnify/ENA primary metagenome ERZ894203 (study PRJEB32331, sample SAMN06328484) | human gut metagenome | biome: human gut microbiome; feature: stool | host: Homo sapiens | collected 2014-02-06 ... | reverse complement strand
TGCCACAAAGATAGTGTTTTTAACTAATTCCCCCAAGTTTTCAAACTGAGCCAAAACGCTCGTCATACCCTTTAATAGTCAAATATCCGCTTTGATAAATCACCGGAATAGGATTGGTCGATTCTGAATCAAGTCAATATGCAGAATAGGATATAACTTGTTGCCCATAACTCATTGTTTTAACAGATAACACACAAAGATAAACAATTCCTTCTCACATTCAAGCCTTTATAGTCATAAAAGCTCTCTTCTCACCGGATAATTCCCTCTGAACTGTTCAAACTCTTCCGGCCGTTGCTTCAGCCAATCACTATCCCGCTGCGGATTATAAACCTGTAAGAAAGCTTCCTCTTTATCAGCCGACAAAGTCATAGGCGGCATGTCTGGAGGAACAATCTTGAATGAAGCATCTATATGGAAAAAGCGACAAACTGCTTCCAAAGCCATGCGGGTGGCATTCGCCTTCCCGTCGGCAGAATAACCGGCTATGTGAGGCGTCCCCAAAAAGACGGCTTGCAACAGCTCACGGTCTATATCGGGCTCATGCTCCCAAGTATCGATAATCGCATCGCTTATCTGCCCTGTTTTCAAGGCACTCAGCAGTGCCGGAGTGTCAATGACCTCTCCGCGACAAGTATTTATTATCACAGGGCGGCGTTGCAAAGAGGCAAAAAACGAAGCATCCGCCAAATGGAAAGTCTTATACATCCCCGTGCGATATAAAGGAGTATGGAAAGTGATAATATCACATTTGCGCATCAAAGTCTGCAAATCGGTGAAGCCCTGCTCACCGTTGTCCTCACGGGGAGGGTCGTTCAGCAACACATTCATTCCCAGAGCCTCAGCCATTCGCCGGATGCGGCTACCTACATGGCCTACTCCCACAATGCCCATACACGTATCTTCCGGTTTCATTCCGCGCAGGCGCTTGAGCAGCAGAAGTGCAGCGTGCACATATTGCTCCACTCCGCCGGCATTGCATCCGGGACAATTGCTCCATGCGATACCCGCCTCACGGCAATAATCCACATCGATATGGTCAAAACCAATCGTTGCCGTCGCAATAAATTTCACAGAACTGCCCTCCAGCAATTCGCGGTTACAACAGGTACGTGTACGGATAATTAAAGCATCGGCATCTTTCACGTCCCGAGGGGTAAAAGCAGCACCCGGCAAATATACCACCTCATCGGCTATCTGCCCTACAGCTTCTTTAATATAGGGGATTTTATTGTCTACAATTACTTTCATCTTCTAAAAAAACTAGGATTAGGGCAAAGGTAGGCACTTTTACCGAATAATAATTGGTTGATTAGAAAAGTTTGCATAGATTTGTCTTTCCAATAATTTTAAAACGAACAAGGTATGAGTTTTACAGAACTATGCAAGCCCATTTTTGTGCAGTCTATCAATGACTATCACAAGACAGATAATGTTGATACTCCCATCAACAATCCATACGAAGTGAAAAGCATCGAGTATTATCTTTATCTGAAAAACTGGATTGACACAGTACAATGGCACTTTGAAGACATTATTCGCGACCCGCAGATTGACCCGGTGGAAGCATTGGCACTGAAACGCCGTATCGACAAGTCCAATCAAGACCGTACTGATTTGGTGGAACTGATTGACAGCTATTTCCTTGACAAATATAAAGATGTAAAAATACAGCCCGATGCAACGATTAACACCGAAAGTCCTGCATGGGCCATAGACCGGCTTTCTATCCTTGCACTGAAAATCTATCACATGCGTCAGGAAGTGGAGCGCACCGACGTGTCTCCCGAGCATCACGCACAATGTGAAAAGAAACTGAACATCCTGCTTGAACAGCAAAAAGATCTCTCATCTGCCATTGACCAATTGATAGCCGATATCGAAGCGGGACGCAAATATATGAAAGTATATAAGCAGATGAAGATGTATAACGATCCGGCATTGAATCCCGTTTTGTACGGAAAGAAATAAATTATCTCCTCATGGCTAAGATTCTGGTAATCCGTTTTTCTGCAATCGGCGATGTGGCGATGACCATTCCGGTGATTTATTCGTTTGCCGTTCAGTATCCTCAACACCAAATTACAGTGTTGAGCCGCAATACGCTTGCACCTTTGTTTGACGGATTACCTCCCAATATCACTTTCCATGGAGTGGATTTAAAGGGAGAGCATGCAGGAATCATGGGATTGGAATGGATATACAAGGATCTGAAGAAAGAGCATTTCGACGCCGTAGCGGATTTCCATGATGTATTGCGCAGTAAATATCTGCGAATAAGATTCAGACTGGCCGGCGTGAAGGTAGCGCATCTGGACAAGGGACGCAGTGGAAAAAGGAAATTAGTACGTGCCAGAAACAAAGTAATGGAATGGCAAAAGTCGTCATTCCAACGATATGCCGAGGTATTCCGGAATATAGGTTATCCGGTAAAATTAAATTTCCAGTCGCTTTTCGGCAAGGGCAAGGGAAATATCTCGTGCATGCAGCCGCTGACGGGCGACAAAGGCACGGACAAATGGATTGGCATTGCTCCGTTTGCCGCCCATGTAGGCAAGATTTATCCCTTATCCAAGCAAGAGCAGGTAATCAGCTTGCTGTCTGAACGCAAGAATACGAAAATCCTGCTGTTCGGAGGAGGAGCCAAAGAGATTGAAGTACTGGCAAAATGGGAACGTCAATATCCCAACGTTATATCCACGGCAGGTAAACTGACACTGAACTCGGAACTAGCACTTATGAGCCATCTGGACGTTATGTTGTCTATGGACTCCGCCAATATGCATCTGGCATCATTGGTAAACATTCCGGTGGTCTCCATTTGGGGTGCCACACATCCATACGCCGGATTCATGGGATGGAAACAATTGCCCGACAACGCCGTACAGGTGGATTTACCATGCCGCCCCTGTTCCATTTTCGGGAATAAACCCTGTTGGCGCAAGGACTATGCATGTCTGCAAGGAATCACTCCCGAAATGGTAGTGCACCGTATTGAACAGGTTATCGTTTAAAAAAAGAATAAACCATACTCTATGAAAATTGTAATTCATCCCGATTTTATGCAAACTGCCGATTTTATCAAGCAGCTACCTCAACATTTCGCACAAGAAGGAGAGCTGCTGTATGAAGGTAGAAACGAAGTCAGACGTTATCGGGTGAAGAACGAATGGTTGGTAGTAAAAAAATATAAGCAACCTAATATCATTCAACGGATTGTTTACACTTTTTTCAAGAAAAGCAAAACGGAACGGGCTTACCTTTTTGCCGGCATGCTGCGCAAGAGAGGATTTGACACCCCGCACGAAGTGGCTTATATTGAAAAGAAAAGAGGAGGATTGTTTCTGGACGGATATTTTATCTCTACCCAATGCAACTACCCTCCCCTGTCCAAAGTGCTGTGGCAACGCCGGTTCGACAAACATGCCGCAAACGAGTTGGCCGCGTTCATGGTGCAATTGCACGAAAAAGGAGTATTACATGGCGACTTGAACCTGACCAACATACTTTATTGCACAGACAACGACGGTCATTATCATTTCACTTTAATTGATACCAACCGTTCCAAGTTTAAATGTGCTCTCACCCGAAAAGAGTGTCTGGAGAACTTGAAGCGTCTCACACACAGCAAAGCACTCCTGCGATATGTGGTAATGCAATATGCCAATTTAAGAGGATGGCCTCCCAGAGAATGTGCTTTGGAAGTATTTCAATTCCTTCTCCAGTTTGAACAGAAACGACGAAGAAAACGCAGGCTTCAGGCATTAATCGGAATAAAAAAGTAACAGACAATGAAGGTAGTATATTATATTGTATTTTTCTTTTGGTACTTGCTTTCGCTTTTACCATTACGCTTCTTATATATTTTTTCCGATGTACTCTACTATCCGCTCTATTACTGTATTCGCTATCGACGTAAGGTGGTTCGGCAAAACCTCACCGGCTCTTTCCCCGATAAGAATGAAAAAGAACTTATCCGTATCGAGAAGCAATATTATCACTTCTTTTGCGATTATATGATAGAGACAATCAAGTTGTTTTCTATCTCGAAAAAACAATTAAAGCGAAGGATGACTTTCGGAGGAATAGACGAGATAGTAAAGAAACTGGAAGAAGAGAATAAGAACTTCTGCTTTATTTATTTGGGACATTATTGTAACTGGGAATGGATTGCCTCTCTGCCCTATTGGGTACCGGAAGATATACTGTGCGGACAAATATACCACCCGCTATACAACAAAGCCTTCGACCGGCTCTTCCTTCGCCTGCGCAACCAGTTCGGCGGCGAATGCATCTCGATGAAGGAGACGCTCCGCCGAATCATCGAATTGAAACGCGCCAAGCAGAAAACAATCATCGGCTTTATCTCCGACCAAGCTCCGAAATGGAACAGCATCCACCATTGGACAGACTTCTTCCATCGTGAAACTCCGGTATTCATCGGAACGGAGAAGATAGGTAAACAGGTAGATGCCTTGATTTATTATGCCGATGTGAAACGGATAAAGAGAGGATATTACCATTGCGAGTTCAAACAACTGACCGATAACGCCAAAGCTGTGCCCGATTTCCAACTGACAGATATGTATATCCATAACTTGGAACGTATGATAAGCGCAGTGCCTCAATATTGGTTATGGAGCCACAAACGCTGGAAACGTACCAAAGAAGAGTGGATAAGAAGACAACAAGAAGAAAAAGAAAAGAAGTGACAATGAAGGAGTATGATTATTTAATAGTAGGCGCCGGATTGTTCGGAGCCGTATTCGCACATGAAGCCCGATGTGCCGGCAAGCGTTGCCTTGTCATTGACAAGCGCGGCCAACGCGGAGGCAACTTATACTGCGAAGACGTGGAAGGCATACATGTACACAAATACGGCGCGCACATTTTCCACACAGACAATAAAGAAGTATGGGATTATGTGAACAGTTTTGTGGAGTTCAACCGATACACCAATTCTCCTTTGGCTCGTTTCGGAGATAAATTATACAATCTTCCTTTCAATATGAATACTTTCTATCAGCTATGGGGAGTAAAAACCCCGGCAGAAGCGAAGGAGAAGATAGAAGAGCAACGCCGGGAGTTTGCCCATATCACCGAGCCTGCCAATCTGGAAGAACAGGCTTTGAAACTGTGCGGAAAAGACATTTACCGCTGTCTGATAAAAGGGTATACAGAGAAACAATGGGGCAGGGCGGCCACCGAATTACCTGCATTCATCATCAGACGTATCCCTTTCCGCTTTGTATATGATAATAATTATTTCAACGATGCTTATCAGGGCATCCCCAAAGGCGGATACAATGTATTGATTGATGCCCTGCTGGAAGGTATTGACGTGCGCCCGGGCACAAACTACTTCGAGCATCGCGAAGAGTTAAATGCATTGGCAGACAAAGTGCTCTTCACCGGATGTATCGACGAGTATTTTGATTTCTGTTGCGGCCGTCTGGAGTACAGAAGCCTGCGTTTCGACCATCAACTGTTGGACACGGAAGACTTCCAAGGCAATGCGGTGGTGAATTATACCGAACGCGAAGTTCCCTACACACGCATCATCGAACATAAGCATTTTGAATACGGCACACAGCCCGTCACTGTCATCACTTATGAGTATCCTGACGATTTCCAACCGGGCAAAGAGCCTTATTATCCCGTCAATGACAAACGAAACACTGAAATATATCAGAAGTATAAAGAGCTGGCCCAACAACTCCCTAACGTTCTGTTCGGCGGACGGTTGGCGCAATACGCATACGCTGACATGGACGATACGGTCAATGCAGCACTTACATTATGGAGAAAACAAACAAGGAACTAAAACTTTAACTTATGAACAAAGCAAAAAGGAAGAATATTTTAATCGATCTATCCGACTTAAAGCATCCTAATTGCGGATTCGGACAAATAGCTATTAATTACTCAAAACGATTTGCAAACTTACCAATAGAAGGGCTGCATTTTTTTATTTGCTGCCCAACTGTTACCCAAAAATCCATAGCAAAAATGTAACATCCGTACTGGTAAGAAACAGAAAAATCAGGAAATGGTTTCCATTCACTCTTCCCAAAGTAGATATATGGCATTCTGTAAACCAATATAATAAATTATATCGACAGAGTCCAAAATTTATATTTACCATACATGATTTAAACTTCTTATTTGAACAAGAAGGACAGAAGAGACAAGAATTTCTTCAAAGAATACAACAGAAGATAGATAAAGCAACTATCATAACAACTATTTCTCATTATGTTGCAGATGAAATAAAAAAATACACTAACTTAAATGGAAAAGAAATCCGTGTTATCTATAATGGAGTAGAAAGAATAGATCAACAAGAAGGCAAACAACCGAAATTTGCAACAGGTCGTCCTTTTTTCTTCACTATCGGAGAAATACGTACCAAAAAGAACTTCCACTTGTTGGTAGATGTTATGAAGTTTTTACCCGAATATGATCTCTATATCTGTGGAAAAGACAGTTTCCAATATGCAGACGAGATAAGAACACAAATCAAAGAGAAAGCAGTCGGAAATGTGTTTGTAACAGGTATGATAGAGCAAACAGAAAAAATATGGCTGTATCGTAATTGCCAAGCCTTCTTATTCCCCAGTAGAGGTGAAGGATTCGGGTTGCCGGTCATCGAAGCCATGCAATTCGGAAAAGCTGTATTTATATCAAACTACACATGTCTCCCGGAAATCAGTAACGGTTTTGCTTTTATTTGGGAAAAGTTGGAACCGGAAGCAATGGCAAAAAGCATTCGGAAGAACCTACCCTTATTTTATGAACAAAAAGAAAAAATTGACCAAATGAAAGAACATGCATACTCTTTCAGTTACGAAAAACATATAAAAGCATACATAGATTTATACCATGAATTACTGTCAGCAGAATAATTCTGTGTATTTACTGATATTCTTTAAAGAAATCGTCGTAAATACAAAAAATCTCTGTAATTTTGTTCAAATAAACTTTCAGAGAATTAAACGAAAGGATAAATATAGATGAACTGCTACCTGTCACGCAATTACAAAGGACTGTCCAGTGCCGGAAATAAGGCAAAGACAGATATTGAACAGATTATGAAAGACCTGTCTTTCAAAAATGTAGGACTTAAGCAGACAACTTACAGAAACAAGGTGCTTTCATTCCTCTTCACTTTAGCCGGAGTCTTGAAAGCCCCTTTCTGTCTACACAGAGGAGACTATCTGGTGCTTCAATATCCGTTAAAGAAATATTTCACCTTTGTCTGCAACATGGCCCATCAAAGAGGAGCTAAAGTCATTGTGATTATTCATGACTTGGGCAGTTTCCGCCGTAAAGCATTGACGGTAGAACAAGAGATAAGCCGATTGAACCATGCCGACTACATCATAGCACACAACGAGAAGATGAAAAAATGGCTGGAGGACAACGGATGCAAGGCTAAACTTGGCGTCTTGGGAATCTTCGATTATCTGTCGGAGACATCGGCTGCTCCCAAACAAAACACAGAAAAACCATACAGCGTATTATATGCCGGAGCGTTGAGCCCCCGTAAAAATGCATTTCTTTACGAAGTGGGAGCGTTTGTGCATTCTTTCAGCCTGAATCTGTATGGCAACGGCTTTGAAATAAATCAGGCAAAAGGGAAAGAGCATTTCAACTATATGGGATTTGTGAAGTCTGATGATTTGATAGCCACAGCCCAGGGAGATTTTGGCTTGGTATGGGACGGCACTTCTGTCTCTACCTGCACCGGAGACTTTGGAGAATATCTGCAATACAACAATCCTCATAAAACATCCTTGTATATCCGGTGCCAATTGCCTGTCATCATTTGGAATAAAGCTGCATTAGCAGATTTTGTACGTGAGAACGGCATCGGAATATGTGTGGATTCTCTAGAAGAGCTGGAGAAGATTTTAAATACATTAAGTGAAGAGGAATATGCAGAAATGAAAAAAAGGACGGCAAAGATAGGAGAACGGTTAAGTCAAGGCTATTTTGTACGAAAAGCCTTACAGGAAGCTATTGAGCGTCTTTAATATGTTCCTAAAGAAATAACTAATAAAACAATATCTCATGATACCTAAAATTATCCATTTATGCTGGTTCAGCAATGATCCATTTCCGGTAGAAATAAAAGTTTGCCTGGATACATGGAAACGCATACTACCTGATTTTCAGGTAAAACATTGGACGTATCAAGATGCCAAAGCCATAGGTTGCCGTTTTATAAACGAAGCATTAGAGGCCAGAAAATGGGCTTTTGCCGCCGATGCCGTACGTTTTTATGCTATATACAATGAAGGAGGGATCTATATGGATAGTGATATCTTTATCTTGAAACGCTTCGACCATCTTATACCGGAGCATGGCTTTGTCACCTTTCAGGAAAATGAGATGACACAGTTGCAAGCGGCTTTCTTCATGGGAGAGAAGGGAAACGCATTCTGCAAGGAAGTCTTTGAGTATTACAATTCAACCCCCTTTTTAAATCCCGACGGCACTTATAATACCATTATATCTCCCATCACAATGTACGATGTTGCCAAGAGAAGAGGTTATCTGCCCGAAGACAAGGAGCAACATCTGCCCGATGATATCATTATTTACCCGGCGCATTATGTAATCCCGCGACACAAATATCCCACTACCCCCGATACGTTCGCCGAGCACCGGATTTTCGGTAGCTGGAGAAAACGTAAGCCGGGTAGAAAGATTGAACTCTTTATCAAACATGCAATAGCTACCGTCAGATATGCAGTATTCAGACGGTAATACACCTAAAAATGTATTACACGTCTGTTGCCAATTAAAGATATTGATCGATTCCTTCAGGGCACTTAATGACTCCATTCCTGTTGTTTTCTTCGAATATCTTTTCATTGGCGCTCATGTCTTTTTTGGTGGAAGCAGCTTTATGATGGATATGGTATTCTATAGCTTTGAATTTTATGAAACGCTTTTTTATACCTAAACGACGCAAACGTGCCGGAAGATCAATGTCCTCATATCCATACCCCAAGAAGCGTTCATCATAGCCATTGACATTTAAAAGGTCCTGCTTCCAAAATGAGATATTACATCCTCTCTCTTTCTGATTCTGTTTGTAAAAAAAGAATAGAGGCGTAAGCCACGGCAAGCGCAATACATTCAGTTTCCGGCACACGCCTTGAGTGAAAATAGATAACTGATAATCTTGCCGTTGAAGTAGCCGCTTCAACAGTTTCTCATTTATTTTGCCCCGGCTTCCAACTAAAAAACATCCCGGAGTAGCTTCGGTAACATGGTCTTCGATGAAATGCGAATGCATGATGATATCTCCATCAATCTCTATTATATAGTCACCTTCGCAAACTGCAAATGCTTTATTCATGATAATGCACTTACGCCATCCATTATCTTCGTGCCATACATGTTTGATGGGACAAGGAAAATGATTCTTAAATTCTTCAATCAGCAACTTGGTATCCGAACGTGAACCATCATCAGCTATTATAACTTCTGTGGGTATTACAGTCTGTCGCGTTACACTTAACAGACACAAACACAGAGCGTCTTTCCAATTATAAGTGGAAATCACTAAACTTACCTTCATGCTTTTATTGTTTTATCGAGCCATTAACCTTATGGCAACATACTATTAATCTTGGAGTATTGGCATGACTAAAGAATTTAAATAATTACTATTCAAAACAAATATATCCAACTTACATCACTACAAACATCCACGATATGCGAAGAAGTTCTACACATAAGCCCCCTTTTTCATCATCTACTCTTTGAATACCAACAGCAACAAAGTTATCAATAAAAAAACAACTAAACCATTATTTACCATTATTTTTTATATAGAAACGTATCCATAAACGCCGACATGCCCTGTTGCATCCCGTTCCGCCGCGTTATCCTCCGGGATTCCTATCCCTAAGCACTCCGTTCCATATCCCTAAATACTTTCACTTACTATCTCTCAACGGTTGAGAGATAGAACATGGGGCAGAAAAAGGCTTAACAGGCAATGCAGTGCATCAGTGATGCTGCGTATGCATACGAATACATAAATATGCCAAGATTCATTCATCGGTGCTATTTTAGGGATGGAAGAACCTACAGATGAACAACTTCATGTACTGATGGAACAGGTTGGAATAGCTGCGCATGAAAGTTCTCGTCGTGCAGAACTAGAGCTTAAACGTAGGATGAGCTGTCAAAAAATTATTGAAAGCATATACTAATTAGGGATATTCAGTAAATGTCTCTAAAAAATAAGATGGCATATGAAGATGA
>ERZ894203.1829-NODE-1829-length-10309-cov-6.667154_pt1 | contig 10309 bp, 7 predicted proteins | sample MGYA00380286_ERZ894203 | MGnify/ENA primary metagenome ERZ894203 (study PRJEB32331, sample SAMN06328484) | human gut metagenome | biome: human gut microbiome; feature: stool | host: Homo sapiens | collected 2014-02-06 ... | reverse complement strand
GCGTAACTGCTCGGCGCTGCGCGGGCTCCGGACACGGCAATCTGACGTTCAACTTCACGGGCGCGACCAAAAGGTCAGCGCCCGCTTGTTTCACGTCACCTTACCGCACCCGGAGCCCGCTCGCTCGCATATGCTCAACCTGCACTGCGTTAACTGACCTGCCAATAAGGGACAGGTTTATTTTGGCAGGTTTTATCTGGGAAAATGTCAAATGGCCCCACACGCCCAACCACCGCAGCTCCATATGAGGCAAATGAATCAGTGGCGTTTGCCCCAAATCTTGAGTATTTGTTCGACAGAACGGCCCCTGCCGGCTCCTGCTAGACTGGTAGACTCCCAACCGTCCATCCAGGAGCCTCAATGTCGCGCAAGTCCGCCTACAAGCAAGTACTTTCCATCGGCACCGCCGTGGTGCTGGGGTTTGCGCTGTTCACAGGGTCGCTCGACGGAGCGCCCAAGCTGTTGTCGCCGCAAAGCGATGAGCAGGCGGCAGCCCTGGCCGAAAAACAAAACGAGAGTCCCAGCCGCACCGACGACGAGGCAGACCTGGTTGCCCGACTCGAATCGGGAACAGCGAGCTCCTCGGACTCTCAAAATAGCCAAGACTCTGGCGATGGTTCCGATTCCGCCGCACCCGACACCGGTGACGACGTTTCCGCGGACAGCGCCGCCACCCCCATCGACGAGGTCGAAAACCCCGATCTCGACCGCGCCCGCGGCGTATATCTCAGCAGTATTCCCGACTACGCGGGTAACCCCTATGTTGCCCTGCGCGCCGATAGCACACACCCGCTCGGCACACCGTCATTCACACTCGATGAATACGAGCGTGCTACAGAAGAGGGCTGCTTTAAGAAGTTCTCCAAGCTCGACAGCCTGGGCCGCACCCGCAAAGCGCTCGCCTGCGTGGGCCCCGAATCGCTCGGTCAAGGCAAGCGCGGCGATATCTCGCGCATCCACCCCGCCGGATGGCACCAGCAGCGCTACGACTTTATTCCGGGCCAGAGCCTCTACAACCGCTGCCACCTTATCGCCTGGTCGCTCTGCGGCGAAAACGCCAACCGCAAGAATCTCCTCACCGGTACGCGCTATCTCAACGAGACGGGCATGCTGCCGTTTGAAGAACAGATTCTCAACTATATTCACGATACGGGTAACCATGTGCTCTATCGCGTCACGCCCATGTACAACGAAGAGGAACTTGTCTGCCGTGGCGTGCGCCTTGAGGCGCAATCGGTCGAGGACCACGGCAAGACGCTGTGCTTCCACGTATATTGCTACAACCTGCAGCCGCATGTTCAGATCGACTACGCCACCGGCCGCAACCAGGCCTTGGGGGACTAGAGTCGCCGCATCATCCCAAAAACCAAAATGATCCGTTTTCCTCCGTCGCATACGGATCAAAATGGACCGCCCCGGATTGCCCAAGGCGGCCCATTGGTTGACATGGATATTGTGGCTAAGCCTGCTCGTTACTTGGCGCGGCCCTCCTCATAGCGCTCGACTAGCTTGGCCTGAACGTCATAGGGAACCTGCTCGTAGCCGGCGGGCTTCATGGTAAAGTCGCCCGTGCCACGCGTGATAGAGCGCAGACGCGTCGAATAATCCGTCAGCTCGGCGAGAGGTGCCTGCGCGATAACCACGGTGTCTCCGCGCTCATCGGTCTCCATGCCCGTCACGCGACCGCGCGAGGCCGAGATGTCACCCATCACGGCACCAGCGTAGCTCTCGGGGATAGTCACCGTGACTTCCTCGATGGGCTCCAGCACCACCGGATCGGCATCGGCGCATGCCTTGCGCAGGCCGATGCGAGCCGCCGCGCGGAACGCCATCTCGTTGGAGTCGACGCTGTGATACGAGCCGTCGTACACAGCCACGCGAATGCCCGTGAGCGGGTAGCCGGCAATGATGCCGTCTTTCATGGTCTCCTGGACACCCTTGTCCACGGCGGGAATCAGCGAGCGCGGAATGCGACCGCCCACGACCTCGTCTACAAACTCGTAGCCGTCGCTCGTACCGTCGGGCCCAATGAGCGGCTCAACGCGCAGCCAGCAGTCGCCATACTGGCCGGCACCGCCAGTCTGCTTCTTGTGGCGGCCCTGTGCGCTCGCCGTGCGGCGGATGGTCTCGCGATACGGAATGCGGATCGGCACGCTTTTGGCCACGACCTTAGTACGGTCCTCCAGACGGTTGAGCAGCACCGAAACCTGCGCCTCGCCCACCGCCGAAATGATGGTCTGGCCGGTCTCCTCATCACGATCGATACTCATGGTCGGGTCGGCCTTGCACGCCTTCTCAATAAACGTGTAGAGCTTCTCCTCGTCACCGCGGTTCTCGGCCTCGATGGCAATGCGGTACTGCGAGTTGGGGAACTTAAACGCCGCCGCCTCGACCTTGCCGGTAATGGAGAGCGTGTCACCCGTCTCTGCCGCCAGCTTGGGCGCCACGATAATGTCGCCGGCATAGGCGTGACCGACCTCGGTCATGTCGCGGCCGCACATCACATACAGGTGAGCCAGACGATCGCTCTTGCGGGTGCGCGCGTTGATCAGCTCAAGGCCCGGCTCAAGCGTGCCCGTCAGCACCTTGATAAAGCTGATGCGGCCCTGCTGCGGATCGGCCAGCGTCTTAAACACAAACGCCACCGGGCGGTCATCGTCGCTCGAAATCTTGAGCGAATCGCCGTCAATGAGCGGCATCTCGCCATAGTCGGTCGGCGCCGGGAAGTACGTCGCGATGTCATCCATCAGCGAGTTGACGCCCTGCTCTTTAATGCAATCGCCCGCAAAGACCGGCACAAAGATGCGCTCGGCGATCGCCTTCGACAGCAGGCCTTCAAGCTCCTCCTGCGTCAGCGTCTCCTCGCCTTCCAGGTACTTCATCATCAGCTCGTCGTCAGCCTCGGCCACCAGCTCGCACAGATGGTCGTGAGCCTCCTCGGCCTGGGCACGATACTCCTCGGGAATCTCCGACTCAACGGCTTCGGTGCCGTTGCAATGGCGCGCCTTCATGCGCACCAGGTCGATAATGCCGTTAAAGTCCTCGCCCTCGCCCCAGGGAAGGGTCACGGCGCCCAAACGCGTACCAAAACGCTCCTGCAGCAGGTCCATCGTGGTCGTAAAGCTGGCCTCGGAACGCGACAGGCGATTCACGAACACCGCACGCGCCAGACGCAGGTCCTCCGCCGCATACCAAAGCTTAACGGTCGTAGGCTGCGGACCGGCCTCGGCGTCGACCACAAACAGAGCCGTCTCGCAAACGCTCATAGCGGCAAAGGCGTCACCGATAAAATCGGGGTAGCACGGGGCATCGAGCACGTTGATGCGGGCGCCCTTCCAGTCGATCGGCGCGATGGTCGTCGAGATGGAGAATGAACGCTTGACCTCTTCAGGGTCATAGTCGAGCGTGGGCTTGGTGCCGTCGTGGCCGCCCAGGCGGGCGGTCTTGCCGGAAAGGTGGAGCATGGCCTCGGCGAGTGAAGTCTTGCCCACCCCGCCTTGGCCTACGAGCACCACGTTCCTTACATTGCCGGTCTTGGGAGCACCCATGATGACCTCCTTGCAGGGCCGCGCACAATGCGCGACGCCAACGGGGAGAGTTCGCGGTCGATGCCGTCCCGGGAGCAGCATGGTCGGCAGCCGAGCCGACTCACCCTCCAAATGTCCTATGCCACCACCCTACCCTTGCAGCCGCCTGTCCATGCAGACCTTTCGGCACGCGTATGGATACAGGCGGCGAGAGGAGGGGGCGAGCTTGCAAGGCGATTATTGAACCCCGCGGATGCAAAAAACCGCCGCAGATGATAAGACCTGCGGCGGTTTCACCTCAATAAACAGTTGAGCAAATAGCTGAGCCTACCCCTCGATACGGCTCAAGAACTCACGGGTGCGCTGCTCGCGCGGATGGTCGATGACCTGCTCGGCAGGACCCTCCTCGACAATACGACCGCCATCCATAAAGACCACGCGGTCGGCAACATCGCGCGCAAACTGCATTGCGTGGGTCACGATCACCATCGTCATATTCTGCGCGGCAAGGTCTTTAATGACACGCAGCACCTCGGCCGTCAGCTCGGGATCGAGCGCCGAGGTCGGCTCGTCAAAGAATAAGATTTCCGGATCGAGCGCTAGGGCGCGGGCAATACTCACGCGCTGCTGCTGACCGCCCGAAAGCTCACACGGCACCTTGTTCTCGTTGCCCGTCAGCCCCATTTGCGCAATCAGCTCGTGAGCGCGGGCTTCCGCCTGCTCGCGCGGACGCTTAAGCACACGAATCGGCGCATCGATGATGTTTTTCATCACGGTATAGTGCGGGAACAGATTGTAGTTCTGAAACACCAGGCCAAACCGCGAGCGCGCTTGCTTGGGCACATCGCCCTTCGCATAGACCGCGCCCGAACCCGCATCCGTCGCAACGGCAAGGTCTCCAAACGAGAGCGAGCCTCCGTCGAGTGTCTCGAGCAGCGTGGCACACCGCAGCAGCGTGGACTTGCCGCCACCCGAAGGTCCGATAATCGCCACGACCTCGCCACGCTTCACCTCAAGCGAGATATCCTTGAGCACCTCATTGCCGCCAAACGCCTTACGCGCGTTCGATATATTCATTACCGAATTAATCATGGTAGTAATCCATTTTTTTCTCGGCAGCGCCCAGCAGCATCTCGACGACGAAGTTAAAGACCCAGTAGATCAGCGCCGCGATTGCAAACGGCACCATGCTCACCTGCGAGGCGACCAGCGCCTTGGCCGTCGAGAACATCTCACCCACGCCAATGGCAAACGCCAGCGACGTGTCCTTGACCAGTGTGATGATCTCGTTGCCCATCGCCGGCAGAATACGCTTGGCGACCTGCGGCATCACGATATACAGAAACGTTTGCATGCGCGAGTAGCCCAGCACCTCGGCGGCCTCATATTGACCGCGCGGAATGGACTGCAGGCCCGATCGATAGATCTCGGCAAAATAGCCGGCGTAGTTGATGATGAACGCCACGACGCACGCCGTCCACTTGGAATCGGGCGTGAGCGAAATGCCAAACACGTAGTACGGGGCAAAGTAGATGGCAAACATCTGCAGCATGAGCGGCGTACCGCGCATGACCGAAATGTAGATGCGCGCAATCCAGCGAAGCGGCGCGATTTTGCTCATGCGCATAAACGCCACGGGGATTCCCAGCGGAATCGACCCCAGCAGCGTCAGCACAAACAACTGCAAACTGACCAAGAATCCCTGGCCAAGCATCTGCATCATGACCTGAATAGACATTACTTGAGCACCCAATTATCGAAAGATAGACCATAGCTTGAATACTTGTCGCACAGGTCCTTGACTGTGCCGTCCTCGTAGAGCGCCTTGAGCGACTCGGTCACGGCGTCGGCCGACTTGGTGTCGCCCTTCTTAAAGCCGACGGCGTAGTGCTCGCTGGACAGCGGCTCATCAAGCTGCGTATAAGCATCAGGCTTGGCGGCAAGCTGATACTGGGCAATCGAAAGGTCGCAAGCCACGGCATCGACCGCGCCGCTCTCGAGCTGCATAAACGCCGTGTTGTACTCACCGATGGTGTCGAGCGTGGCAAACGTCGCCGCCAGATCCTTCTGGTCACCCTCAAGCACATCCTGCGCAGCGGAATCGGTCTGGGTAATCACGGTCTTGCCGGCAAGATCGTCCCAGCTCTTGATGCCTGCATCCTTCTTTACCACCAGCACCTGCTCGTTGAGCATGTACGGCTCGGAGAACGTGTAGTCGTCCTCGCGGCCCTCCATGGTAAAGCCGTTCCAGATGCAGTTGATGGCGCCGGAGTTGAGCAGCGTGTCCTTGGCATCCCAATCGATGGCCTCGTAATCGACTTCCCAGCCCTGCTTATCGGCAACGGCCTTGGCAAGGTCGAGGTCAAAGCCCGTGTACTCACCGTCATCGCCCACAAAGCCGTACGGAGGATAGGACTTATCAAAGCCCACCACGAGCTTCTTGGACTCCGCAGCGCCCTTCACATCCTTGGCTGCGGCAGAACCGGCAGCGGAGCCCTTGCCGGCACCACCGCCGCAACCGACAAGACCAAGGCCAAGCACCGTGGCGAGCGAGCCGGCTAGACCAACAAACTGACGACGAGACATATCGGTATTCATGGTATCCCCCTTGATGGTACTTTAGTTAAGTAAAGTGAATCGTGTAACGTTCAGCATCATACACTTTAGCGTGATAGAGCACAAGGCGAGTTTGCCCGCCGCGTGAGGGGTGTGGGGGTTAAGTTTCCTGCTCTACAGTCCTGCTCACGACGGAGGCCACATTAAGTGGCCTCCTGTTCGTGCGGAACTCGCGATAAACTTAACCCCCACACCCCTCACGCGGCGGGCAACCGTCGTTGGGCTTATCACCGACACGATTAAACCGCTTGTATATCGTCTGCTGGCTTGGCACGGTACAATACTTGCAGCTTTAATTCATGAATTAGTGGAGTTATTGATGGCAGAATCTCGTGCGGAGCGTAAGGCTCGTCGTGCTTTGATCGAGGCGGCTGAGGGGTCGAAGGAGGAGAAATCTTCTACGAAATCCAAGTCTTCTAAAGCTGCAAAAAGCAAATCGACCAAGAACAGGGCTAAGACCAAGCGTTCTGACTCTCGTCGGAGCGAGGTCAAGGCATCTCAGACTCGCTCCAAGCGCTCGCATAAAGATCAGGTTTCGTCTGCGCGCAAGGCCGTTGATCCCAAGTCTCCTTGTTCCATCATGAAAGCTTGCGGTGGATGTACGGCGCTCAATCGTCCTTATAAGAAGCAGCTCGCCGCCAAGCAGGCTGCTATGGAGGAGCTTTTTGCTTCGCTTTGTGAGCGTGAGGGCATTGCTGTAGATCCTATTCGTGGCATGGGTGTCACCCTGGGCGACCCGGGCAAATATCCTGCGCCGCGTGGCTTTCGTCATAAGGCTGCCACTCCCTTTGCTCCCGGTAAGGAGGGCGCCGTCCGTTGCGGTTTCTTTGAGCGCGGCACGCACAAGATCGTTGCCGTACCCGAATGCCCCGTCGAGGCACCGGGCGCCCGTCAGATTCTCAACGGCATCGCACGCGAAGCTGAGCGGCTGCATATTCCCGCCTTTAATGAGGACAAGCATCTTGGCTTGCTTCGCTATGCCGTCGTCCGCTGCGGTTGGCGTACCGACCAGGTCATGGTCACGCTCGTGACCGCTCAGCGCGACTTGCCGCATGCGCAGGAGTTCTTTGAGGCTGTCGCCGCACTCAATCCGCACATCGTCACCGTCGCCCAAAACATCAACGGACGTCCCGGCAACGCCATCCTCGGCGAGGAAACCCGCATTGTATATGGCGCCGAGTGCATGCGCGACCAGCTGCTCGGCTGCGAATTCGATATCTCCCCCACCGCGTTCTACCAGACCAACCCGCAGCAGACCGAGCTGCTCTATCAGCTCGCGATTGACGGCATGGACCTGCAGCAGGGCGACGTACTCATGGATGCCTATTGCGGTAGCGGAACTATCGGCCTGTGCGCAGCCAAAGCCGCCCAGGACAAGGGCGTCGGCATTATGCTGCTTGGCGTGGAGCGTAACCACGCCGGCATTGCCGACGCACGTCGTAATGCCGAGCTCAACGGCCTCACCCGCAGCGCTTGGTTTATGGCCGACGATGCCACCGACTACATCCTAGATGCCGCCGACAACAACGAGCGAGTCGATGTCCTTTCCATCGATCCGCCGCGCGCCGGCTCCACGCCCGAGTTCCTCGAAGCTGCCTGCGCGCTTAAGCCGCGCCGCATCACCTATATCAGCTGCAACCCCGCAACTCAAGAGCGCGACCTGCATCAGCTCCTCGACGGAGGCTATCGCCTGCTCAAGATCACGCCCGTCGACATGTTCCCTCACACCGACCACACCGAAACCGTAGCGGTCCTCGAACGCCGCTAACCAACCTCAGTAGATTTTTGGGACAAGAAAGGGGGCGACCCGTCTGGGCCGCCCCCTTCGCTTGGTTTATAAACTCCGCTACATCCCATTGCGCAGATTGCACACGCCGGCTGCCGCCATCTCGCACAGCAGCGTCTCGCGGTCGCGCGTCACGATCAAATCCAGCGGGAAGTGAATCTCGTCGAGCATCTTGCGCGCGTGATCGAGCTTGCCAATGGCCATGCCAATGTGGGCATCGGTCGACACGCCAATGCCCACGCCCAGTTCGGCGCAGCGCTCGGCGATCTTGCGGCATACAGCCCAATGCTCAGTGTCGACACCGCGTTCAAGACTATGGTTGTTGATCTCGATAATCTTGTGCTTGGCCTTAGCTGCCAACAGCACCTCGTCGATATCGAACGGCACGCCCGAACGCCCCGTGTGGCCCAGCATGAACACCTTGGGGTGCTCCAGGGCATTGATATACATCCCGGTCGTCTGGGCCAGCGTCGCGCCCTCAGCAATCTGCGGATTATGCACGCTTGCAACCAAATAATCCAAATTACGCGTAACCAAATCGAACAGTGAATGCTGACGGCCGTACGAATCGCCGGCGATATCGAACGTGACAGGAGTGTCCTCGCCAAACAGGCTTCCGTCCAGCGAAACGATATCGGCCTCGGCACCACGCAGCACCAACACGCCGCTCCAAATGCGCGGCCAGATATCCTGGTTGATAAAGAATTGGTAACTGCGCAGGTCATTGGGGCAAGCCGTAACCATAGAGCTCAGATGGTCGGCAGATCCGAGCACCTGCAGACCACGCTCTGCCGCCCAGTACACATTCTCCTCAATGGTCGAATATGCATGCGCAGAGAACATCGTATGGGTATGAATGTCACAAGAAAGCAGGTAGGGCATCAGGTCTCCTTATCTGGCACGGCCGTCGCTTATATTCATTGTACGCATAGCCTTCGATAGTCGTAAAACCACTCCATCCCAAAGACACAACGTCCATGACAACGGGGTCCGGCTTAACACCAAAACCCCGTTTCACGTAAAACATTGTAGGCAGAGCGCTTTACTTTTAACGATACTCGTCCGCCAACTGTTTCCAAGCGGGTAGCGAATTGATAATCGTCTCGTAACTCACGCAGTAGCCCAGGCGGAACCAGCCCGGCATACCAAAGCTGTCCGAGGGGACCGCAAGCAACTCATACTTCTTTGCGTGCTCGCAAAACGCATTCGCATCGGGTTCCAACGCTTTCACCCATAGGTAGAACGCGCCATCCGGCTCAACATAGGTGTAGCCATACTCCGCCAGTGCGTCGGTAAGCGCCGTGCGGTTGCGAGCATAGGCCTCAACGTCACTCGGCTCATCGATGCAGTCGATAATTACGCGCTGAAAGAGCGCCGGCGCGCACACGAAGCCCAGCGTACGGGCGGCACCGGCAACGGCGGGCATTAGACGATCTGCCTGAGGATTCGTATTGGGAACAAGGATCCATCCCACGCGCTCACCCGGCAGCGACAGCGACTTGGAATACGAGTAGCACACGATGGTGTGCTCGTAGATCGAGGGCACCCAAGGCACCTCGGCACCGTACACGATCTCGCGGTACGGCTCATCCGAGATGAGCATAATTGGATTCTCGGAATCGCGCTGAGCGTTGGCCTCGCGCAGAACATTGGCCAGTCGCGTCAGCGTATTGCGTGTATATACGGCACCAGTCGGATTGTTGGGCGAGTCGATGATGACGGCCGCCGTCTTATCGCTGATCGCCTTGAGCACGTTGTCCACGCTCAGCTGGAACGTATCTTCATCGGCGAGCGCCTCAACACACGTACAGCCGGCCTTCTCAATCCAAACGCGATACTCCGGAAAGTACGGGGCGATAACAATAACCTCGTCGCCCGGGTTCGTAACGGCGTTGAGCGTGCAGGTGAGCGAAGCCGCGGCACCCACCGTCATAAAGACGTCCTTACCCTCATAGTTCGTTCCAAAGCGGCGGTTGAGCGATTCGGCGACGGCTGCTCGACATTGCGGCAGGCCCGGTGCGGGCGTGTAGCCGTGCAACTGGTCACTCGGCAGCTCCAGAGCCTTCTTAATCGACTCAGCCACAGCAGCGGGCGCCGGAACGCTCGGATTGCCCAGCGAAAAATCGAATACGTTTTCCGCACCGATCTGTGCCTTGCGCTCAAGACCATAGCTAAAGATCTCGCGGATGATGGAGCTTTCCGCACCGCGAGCATACATAGTTTCGTTGATCATCTGTTCCCCTTTCGCATAGGCGCTATTGTACGCTTTAGCCGAGCAAAGTGCCGCAGCAATGTTGATTGGGGACAGACTTAAATGCGTGAAAAGGGGGTGCGGACAATTTTTCGTACCACCTAGACTGCCAGCCCCAGGCGTCTCCTC
>ERZ894203.1826-NODE-1826-length-10316-cov-6.078452_pt1 | contig 10316 bp, 7 predicted proteins | sample MGYA00380286_ERZ894203 | MGnify/ENA primary metagenome ERZ894203 (study PRJEB32331, sample SAMN06328484) | human gut metagenome | biome: human gut microbiome; feature: stool | host: Homo sapiens | collected 2014-02-06 ... | reverse complement strand
GGAATGCGCTCTAGAGATCCACGGGTTCGGGTTCTTCCTGAACGGCACAGGCGAACAGGGCGTTGCTGGTTTCGTTCGTCGCCTCATCCGGGTTGGTGCACAGGCAAACCGCTACCATGACCAGCGCGTTCAGAATCATGGCGACAAATCCCTGATTCAGGCCCCAGAAGGTCACGTGCGTTTCCGTGAGGACGACGACGGCGACCACGCCCGTCAGCAGGCCGGCGAGCGGCATCATCCACAGAATGCCCGCTCCGGATGGCTTGTTTTTCTCCGCCCACTGGGAGCCGCGACGGAACAGCGCGCCGGCGGCGCCAAGCATCAGTCCGGCAACCAGTGCGAACACCATGTAGTCGGGGGTAAACAGGCCGTCCGCCTCGCCAATCAAATAGAACGTGTGCGTGCCCTTGACCAGGCTCGCCACCCATGAGGCGAGCGCCGAGCATGCGAACGCGAGCGTGACCGTCTCGAGTGTCACGTCGGCGAGCAGGATCTCCACCGCGAAGAACGTGCCGGCAAGCGGCGCGTTGTAGACTCCCGCGAGACCGGCCGCGGCGGTAATGGCCACCAGCATACGCGTGTCCTTCGCGTCGAGACGCACCCAGCGGGCGAATCGTTGGCCGAACATCGCGCCAAGTTCGCGAGGCGCCACTTCGCGGCCGATCGACATGCCGGTACCGACGATGAAGATCTGCAGCAGCACATGCACGATGGTCTGCCAGACCGGCATGATTGCGCCACCGACGGCTTTCTTGACGGATGGCACTTCTGTGGTACGCGTGCGCAGCAGCCACCACATCACGGCCGCGATGGAGGCGCCGACCGTCACGGAGATCGCACGACGGATGGCGGGCACGTTGAACGGACCGGATTCATGCGCATTCTCGATGTATCCAAGCGCGAAACGTTCGACCTGGTACAGCATGAGCGTCAGCAAACCTGCGGCCGCGCCGATCGCGATGCCGACGACGGCCACCGCCGCGATCAGCGCCGGGATACGGCCGATGTTCGGCCGCTGTTCCGTCTCGTCCTGCGATTGCTTCGACACCATTGCCTCTCCCACGTTGCATGCACCTCGTCTTCAGTCCATCTCGTCATTCGTGTTGCCGCATCACCATCGTTCCATCCACGGCGGATTTATGCGCCGATATCCTTCAGCATGAATCGCAGTATCGGTCACACAACTTGCGTCTGCATAGTGAACGGCCGATCAGGCTCGTCGTCCTCGGCAACAAGGCCGGCCACATCCGCCAAACACCATAAGGCGTACAGCGGCAGATTCATCGGCGGCAAATATATTGGAATATATAGCATTCAAGACACAAGATGCACAAAATAGACAATTTCAAAGGCTTGTTTTTGCACAAAACAGACGATTTCTGCCACAGCCAAAAGCAAGGAACCGGACCTCCACCATACCTTTCACCACCCACTGCCAGTACCGCCGTGGTGCCCGGCGAGGCATTCGGCGAGGAAGGGCAGGGATTCGTGCGATTGTCGTACGCCGGCGATGCGGATGAGTTGCGTAAGGGACTGCGTCGTATGTGCGATTTTGCGGAGAGGAATCGCTGACGCCGTCAGGTGCATGCCCGTCCTTCGTCGCGTTCACCCACTTTGTTGTGTATGTTTACGATTTGTATAATCGTAAACATACACAACAAAATCATACGATGAAACGGCGGCACGTTGGACGGGGGATGGACTCCTAGCTATTCGAATGACTAGCCGTGCACAATAGCGCGTGAAGTCGGAGCCCATGACAACATCTACACTGTCATGAGCGCATAGGCAATCCGCCGTTCGACGTACTGACGAAATAGTTGGGATACTTGTCTGAATCGTAGGTTGCACATATGTGCAACTCCTAGACTGTTCGCGCTAGATACAGGCATACAGTATTCGTATCATACGCAACCAAGGTGGTGACATATGCTCAGCGAACCGGTGAAAGCATTATTTGAGGCCAACACCAACGCCCGTCATGCCGGCGACGCAGACAGACTCGCCAAAGAGCATAAGCCGAACGGAGTGCATGTACTGACGGATCTCCCATATGGCATTCCGGACCAACTGCGCAAATTGGACCTGTATCGTCCGGAAACACAACATGAACCTCTTCCGGTCATCATCGACTTCCATGGCGGGGGTCTCTACCATGGCGACAAACAAAATACCATGTGTCGCGATATGTATTTAGCGAAGTATGGGTTCGCCGTGGTCAATGCCAACTATCGGCTGGTCCCGCAAATCGGATTCCAAGGCCAACTACACGATGCGCTTGACGCAATTATCTGGACGAATGAGCACGCGCATGACTATGGCATGGATACGAATGCTCTGTTTCTGATTGGAGATTCCGCGGCCACCCTGCTTATCTTGTACCTCACCGCCGTACTCCATTCACCGGTCGTCGCGTCACAGCTTGGCATGAAGGAAGCCTACGGAACCGCCCGCATCCTCGCCATTGCAGGATGCAGCGGCATGTATCGCTTCGAGGGAGGCGTGCATGGAACTGCAATGGGATACTATGCGGAAGGCTACTTTCCAACGCTGAAGGAACGAATTCGCATCTCCCCCTATCTTGATGTCGATCGCCTTGTAGTTGATGGCAATCTTCCGCCCTTCTATCTGCAGACCAGCACCGAGGATTATCTCGCGGACAACACTCTGGAATTCGCAAGAATCCTGCAATACCGCCATCATGATTATGAACTGCGATTACTCCCGAAAGGTCTTGACCACGCTCTCGTACACGACTTCGCAGTCAAGGAGGTCGGCCTGGAGCATAATGAGGAATCACAGCAAATCGTAAAAGAGGCGGCGACGTTCTTCAAACGGTACCGCCCAACGACCAGCTAGGAAAGGACGCTATGGAAGAACGGATTCGCTCCACCCGCTCCTCACTGGCAGTATTCGTAGGCTGCTGCGCCATGTCCTTCATCGGCTTCGCTCTCATCACCAACACTTCAGGGCTGTATTTCGACGCCATCAGCCGTGATTTACATGTGGGTCGAGCCAAGGTCAGCCTAACCGTATCGATTCGATTGATTTGCAGTGCCATCTCCATGGCCGCGTTCAGTCGCTTTTCACATCGCATTCGCTTGCGCCCCACACTTATCGGCTGCATTGGTATCTGCGCCGTGGGATTCCTGCTTTGCAGTCGGGCGTATGCCCTCTGGCAGTTCTATCTCGCATTCGCTGTGATGGGACTCGCCTATGTTATTCCGATAACGCTGATGCCACCCATTCTGCTTGCGGCATGGTTTCCCACTCATTTCGGCACGGTCCTTGGCATAACCGGCTGTTTGTCAGGATTGGGAGGAGCCATATTCAATCCTCTGATTTCGCACGTCATCGCGTCATATGGATGGCGATCGGCATATCTACTGACCGGTGCGATGCTGATGGTGCTGCTACTCCCCTGCTCCTACCTGCTTAAACCATATCCACATGGCAAGCTCGACACTGCGTCTGCCCCAAACGCCAAACCTGCGCATGATACACGGACGAAAAGCGGGCATCTCATCGGCATGCTTCGTTCACCGGCGTTTCTGCTGCTGTCAGCCGCCATGATTTTGTTGCAAATCGTATCCGGCATCAATCAGCATATTCCCGCGTACGGGATTTCCATCGGACTCACGCTTACACAGGCCGCTTGGGTGGTCACGGCCCGCATGATTGGAGCCAGCGTCGGCAAACTTGCCATAGGTTCGACGCTGGACCGTGTCAGACCGCAATTCGCAATCACGCTGTTTGCCGCCATCGGAACCACAGGATGGTTCAGTCTGCTTTTCGGAGCCAATATGGAAGTTGCGATCACTGCAAGTTTTCTGGCGGGAATCGGCCAATGCCTGCTCATGATTGCACTTCCCTGGAGCATACGCCGCGTATTCCCGGGAGATGATTATGCCCGCGCGCTGTCCGTCATCAACGCCACCGGCCAGCTGACCGTAGCCATCGCTACCACAGTTCATGGATTGATTTTCGACATGACCGGCGGATATGGAGCGTCATTGACGCTCAACGTGCTGTTGTACGTGCTGGCAGCAATTGCAATCATCACGGTGGCGCACGGGCATACCCAATCCTTCCAGCATCCTAACGGTGATTAGTCCATATCCAATAACAACTCAGCCATTCCCTGATTGGTAGCGAGTGCCGACATCAGTCCACCGACCAAGCATGCGTGCAGTGCCCGCGCACGCCACGTCTCCCAAGCGACTCCAATGACCAATGGAATGTCACGAAACCGTTCGAAATCGATGCTGATGGTGCGCTCACACAGACTGGTTCGCACATGATTGCCATGCATATCGATATGATGTCCGCAAATATGCCCGACCACTCCCTTTTCCTGCAACTCCCGTGCTACTGCAGCGTCTTCGAACGAATGGAAAATCCTCCCAGAATGCCCCTGCCGAATCGCTCCTACACCGACAATGGCGATATCGGCTCGGTTACCCAAAGCCAAAGTCATGGCAATCAGTTTCTCCGAACGCACAGCCTGCGCAACTTCCGCGGATCCCATAATCAACGGTGCAGGAAGCAACGAGTAAGCGCATCCCAGACGTTCTGCCATCATTCGGCAGATTTCCGGAGAATCAGTCAACGAGTTGGCGGAAGACAACGAACCCAGCATCTGAGTCACATGCGCACGAGGGTAGTCAAGGGGAGGCAAAGCTCTGATTGTCGCCGCCATCGGCGTCCCGGTCGATGTAACGATCAACGAATCCGGTTTGAGGTTTTCCACCAGCAGCTGCGCCGCACATTGAGGCACTAGCGTCGATGCGATGCTGTCATCGTATGAATATGCGACGCGTACCGTTTTCAACCCGTATTTGTTCCGAAGATTCTCCTCAAGGGATTGCAATCGTTGCAATGGGTGCCCGATGGTAATCTGTACGATTCCGGTTTCCCGTGCTTCGGTGAGCATGCGTGACACCGATGACCGCGAATAGCCGACCTCTCCGGCAATCTGCGATTGATTGAGTCCCTCGTCATAATACATCTGTGATACACGAATCAGCTTTTCGATATGCTGTCTGGTCTGCATCGACGAAAGCGCGGAATCTTTGAACATATGTGCATGTTATCTCCAGTGTCCATACGAACACGCGCGATAAGCATACGTTTTAAGCCCATCATCAACCGATACTCCGGTAAACCAGCAGTGTGGCGAACTGCACATATTCTCATTCACATCCCAATGTCATTTCATCCTCAAATTAGTCTATAACCGGCTCCAGGAAGAACCGGGCCCCGCGTTACCGAAGGATGATCTTCGGGTGACGCGGAAGGAACAGAGGGAGAAAAATACCATGTCGAAAGTATGGCAATACTTGAAGCAGCATGCGTATGGCGCACTCACCATCGTTACGGTGTTGTTGTGCATTCTGGGCAGCTGCATCGCGAATCTGGCACAGACGGATTTCGGCAACGTCACCAAAGAGAATCTGACCATCGAAACATCATCCGGACATAGGCTCGGCATCAACATGCTCAAGCCCAAGACCGCCACCAACGACAAGCCGGCACCCACCATCGTGTTCGCACATGGCGGCAACGGTCTCAAGGAAAAGTGGGATCTATACCAGATCGAATGGGCACGTCGAGGCTTCGTCGTGTTCTCCTTCGATCTTTACGGACACGGCGACTCCGAGATTCTGAACAACACCGAATGGCTGGTCAACGGCCGTGGCCTGTATGACACGGTAAAGTACGCGACCACACTTCCATTCGTGGACAAGGACCAGATCGCCGTATCCGGCCAGTCCCGCGGAGGCAACACCATTCACGAGACGATCCTTCTTGACAACAAGGCCAAGAAGCAGCTGATCAAGGCCGTGCTGTACGTCAGCCGCGACGCCGTCTACAAAGACAACGAAACTCAGTCGTTCGGCTATGTGCCAGGCAAGACCACTTCAGCCCAGGCCGCCTCCAAGAATAACGGCGAGTACTTTAATTATTACGGCAATCGCAATGTAGGCATCATCGCCGGCAAATTCGACCAGTACTCCTTCAAGGAGACCGACAAGACGACCGGCAAGATGCTGCCGAATCCGGACTATCTCAAGCACAATAACGCCAAATCGTTCCTGAACTTCGGCATCACGCCTGACTCTTCGACTGCGGACGGCGTCAGCGGCAAGTACTATACGAAGAAGGTCGATGGCAAGGAAGCATTCCGTGTCATCTATCTGGAAAACGGCTTCCACACTTCGCAGCTCTTCCAGTCGTCTTCTACCGCAGCTGCCATGGAGTTCATGGTCAAAGCCTTCAATATGAACACCTCGTTGCAGTCGGGCGACCAGATCTACCAGTGGCGTATGATCGGCAGCACCATCGGTTTCATCGGCATGTTCATGTTCGCCGTGTTCTTCGCTCTGTGGCTCTCCCAGATGCCGCTCTTCAGGGGAACTTCTCGTGGCAATGCCGTCATGCGTATCGCGGAATCGCATCCGGGAACCAAGGCTTGGGCATGGGGCTGCCTTATCGTCAACACCCTGTTCGCCACCGTCAGCACGTTGTTCCTGTACTACAACGGCGTCGACACCCATATCGGCACATTCTTCAGGCAGGGGCAGGCACTGTTCGCAGGCTCCATGCTGGCGATTTCCTCTGTGTTCACCGCCATTGTCACCTACATCTGGTACCGCTGCTTCGCTAAGAAGAATGGTATGAACATCGATGAAATCGATTTGAAGACATCTGCTTTCAGCGTGTTCAAGACCATCATGCTGGCTCTCACCGTCACCGGCGGCACTCTGCTGTTGGTCTGGGGAGCGCAGTACTTCTTCAAGACGAACTTCTCGTTCCTGTACTGGGGCATCATGCCATTCGGCTCCTTCAAGATCGTGGACATGCTTAAGGTACTCCCGATCTTCCTGATTGGCTACGTGATTTCCTCCATCTTCATCAACTGCATGAACTACAACACTTCCTATGGCAAGAACAAGATCGTGAACATCCTGGTACTCGCTCTCGTCACCGCCGCCGTGCCGGCACTGGTGTCCGGCGCAGGCTGGGCCAAGTTCATGCTCACCGGTGTCAATGACCTGTTCGGTGCGGCCTACACCCGCATTCCGGACAGCATGTTCCTCACCGTATTCCTGCTGTTTATCACTCCGCTGACGGCTCGCGGCATCTATTCCAAGACCCGCAATCCGTACCTCGGTGGCATCATCAACGCGATTTTGGCCATGGTAATCACCTGCGTGAATTGCCAGGTCGTTTTCCCGGCCTGATCGCTAGATAGCACGGCATGACAAAGGGTGGTGGCTCATCGACTGAGTCACCACCCTTCTTATTTGCAAGGTACGCTACGCCTTCCAACGACATCAGGCGCGAAGCAGGCATGGAAAACCCGCCCGGAAAATCCGGGCGGGCAGGAAGAAAGGAATTCAGAATAGGGCTACTTGGCGGCCTCCTCGCTCTTGGCCGTCTCCTTGGACCCGCTCTTCGGCATGACCCAGAACTTGAGCAGCGGATAGCTGACGATCACGGCGAGCAAGGTGTTGACCACGGATGCGATCGTGCCTGCGATGCCGGCGTTCATGCCCCATCCCTGGCACAGACCGGTCACGTAGCCCGGCAGCACAAGGTTCACTACCACGATGATCACGGCGAGGATCACATACTTCCAAGCGGCGTCCTTGAAGCTGGAGTCGGACTTGAATACCCACTTCATCTGCACGAAGAAGTTCACCACCTGCGCAAGCACCTCGGCCAGCAGGAAGGTGAGGAATCCGCCCAGGCCGTTGCCCTTGGTGTCATAGTTGAAGATCAGGAAGTGGAACGGCGCGGTCAGGCCCATTGCGGAGACGAAAATCGCAGTGCCAATCCACGTGACCACGAAACGGGAAATTGTAGAGATGTTGGACAGCACATTGAACAGGATGAACTCCCAGATGTTCGGATGATCCTTGATCCACTGGCGGATCGGGCCGACCTTCTTCTCGCCGGCAGCGGTTTCGGCCGGCTTCGCAGCATTGTTGTCAGTCATGGTTCAGCTCCTTTGCGGTGTGCTTGTTTGCGGATTGGTTGCGGAAGAAGCCGGCGATCACGCCGCCCAATCCGCGGAAAGTATGCCCGTTGGCGATGTTCACGATGGCGTCGACCATCGCCGAGTCGACCATGCCTTGGGTCATCTTGCTCATGGCGCGAGGCGGCATGTTCAGGATGAACAGGGTGTTCAGATCCGGCGAGCCGGTCTTCTGGCGGATCTTCGCTTCGCGCTTGGTCAGTGTCTTGGCGACGGTACGCGCCACGAAGCCCTTGGAATCCACCCACGACATGATCGGATCGTTGACGCCGAACGTCGTCGGCTTGCCGGGGGCAAGCACCTCATGGCCGAACAGCACGGCCATTTCGGCATCGGTCACGTCCTTGACCTGTCCGGTCAGATAGTGGCCGAGCGCGGGGTCTGCGGCGCATTCAGCGGGCGTGCAATCGCCGGCAACGGTGTGCGGAATCGAAAGCGGCAGATGCTCCGCATTGTCGCCGATCATCAGCGTCCATTCGCCGCTTTCCGTCTTCCATGCATTGGCGGCAACATCGAAATGGCGGAACGTGTAGCGGTCGAAATCGATGTGCACGCTCTTGCTTTCATGCGCTGCCAGCTCGACCTTGATGAAGCCCTTCAGCTCACGGTCGGGATGGAGCACGCCACCCTGCGGCGCACGCACATACAACTGGGCCACGGTGGAGCCGGCGACATCGGAATCATTGGTGACGACGAAATCCACACCGGTCGCGGTGGCGGTGATCGCGCTGTACGTGAACGTGGAGTAGCTCAGTCCGTAGCCGAACGGGAAGCGTACGGGCACGCCCACGGTCTCGTAATAACGGTAGCCGACGAACAGGCCCTCGCGATAGATCGCGTCACGCCCGATGGCCGGATACCAGCCGGAGCTCGGGCAATCCTCGTATTGCATCGGCCAGGTTTCGGCCAAATGTCCGGATGGGTTGACTTCGCCGGTCAGCGCGCGCACGGTGGCGGAGGCGCCGGCCTGGCCGGACAATCCTACGTACAGCATGGCGGCAACATCGTTGAACCACGGCAATTCCACCGGGGAACCGGCGACGAGCACGATCACCACCGGTTTGCCGGTCTTCGCCAACGCCGTTACGAGATCGTTCTGCGCCTGCGGAATCGCCATGGTGGAGCGGTCGAGGCCTTCGGATTCGCTGCGTTCGTCGAGGCCAACGACGGCCAACACCACATCCACGGCGTCCTTCTTGGCGAGCATGACGGCGTCGTTCAGCAGCACCTCATCCGGCTTGCCTTGGCGGTCGTAACCCTGCTCGTAGCCGGCCAATACCAGTCCTTCGGCGTTCTTGACCTCGTCGAGGATGTTCTCCTCCTTGGTGGCGTTCACCTTGGATGAGCCGGAACCCTGATAGCGCGCGGTCGCGGCCATATCTCCGATGACGGCCACGCGAGTGCCCGGCTTGAGCGGCAGCGTGGCGGCGTCATTCTTCAGCAGCACGCTGGAATGTTCCGCGACCGTTCTGGCGATATCGTGGTGCGCCTTCGCAATATCGTCCGACAACAAATCGTCGCGGCCGACGCCGACGAGCTTGGTCGCCGCCGCGATTTTGGCGACTTCCGCGGCACGCTTGTTGATGTCCGCCTCGGCGAGCGTGCCCGCTTTGACCGCGCCTTCCAGCTCGCGCACGGAGGTGAAACCTGGCGACGGCATTTCCAGCGAGCCGCCGGCTTTGACGGCTGCGACGGCGGAGTTGGAGCCGCCCCAATCGGAGACGACCATGCCGTCGAAGCCCCATTCGTCGCGCAGGATCTCCTGCAGCAGATGCTTGTTTTCGTGGGCGTAGACGCCGTTGACCTCGTTGTAGGAGGTCATGATGCTCATCGGCTTGGCCTCGCGCACGGCGATTTCAAAACCGGTCAGATACAATTCGCGCATGGTACGTTCGTCCACCACGGAGTTGCTGGCCTGGCGGCGCAGCTCCTGGCTGTTGACTGCGAAATGCTTCGGGCATGCGGAGATGCCGTTGCTCTGAATGCCGCGAATCAGGCCCGCTGCCATACGTCCGGCGACAATCGGATCTTCGGAGTAGTACTCGAAGTTACGTCCGCACAGCGGGTTGCGCTTGATGTTCAAGCCCGGGCCAAGCAGCACGTTCACGTCAAGGTCGTGAGCTTCCTTGCCGAGCGCTTCGCCCATCTCTTCGGCGAGCGCCGGATCCCAGGTATTGGCCACGGTGCAGGCGGTCGGGAAGCAGGTGGCCGGCTTGGATGCGCCGATGCCGAGGTGGTCGCCTTCGCCAAGCTGCCTGCGCACGCCGTGTGGACC
>ERZ894203.1815-NODE-1815-length-10370-cov-5.409889_pt1 | contig 10370 bp, 9 predicted proteins | sample MGYA00380286_ERZ894203 | MGnify/ENA primary metagenome ERZ894203 (study PRJEB32331, sample SAMN06328484) | human gut metagenome | biome: human gut microbiome; feature: stool | host: Homo sapiens | collected 2014-02-06 ... | reverse complement strand
GATGGAAGCCGACCAGTTTGCGGGCGCCTACCTGTCCGTGGTCGAGTCCATCGCCAAGCTCGTTGCCGCCGGCTTTGAGCACAAGCGCGCCTACCTCTCCTTCCAGGAGTACTTCGAGCGCCTGCGCACCGAGGCAGAGCGCTGGGGCAAGCCCACGGCAGCCGTCCTGGGCGCCCTCATGGCCCAAGTCGACCTGGGTTCCGGCGCCATCGGTGGCAAGGATTCCATGAGCGGCTCGTTTGAGGACGAGGCCGGCGAGCTCAACGTTCCGCCGACCCTGATCAGCTTCGCCGTCGCCGTGGGCAAGGCCGCCCGCGCCGTCTCGCCCGAGTTCAAGGGCCTCACGCACCGCGTCGTCCGCATCGCCCCCGCCACCTATGGCGAGGACTACCGCCCCGATGCTCAGCAGCTGCTCGCCGCGTTTGACGCCGTCGAGGCGCTCACTGCTACCGGCAACGCCCTGGCCATCTCCACGCCCGGCTACGGCTGCGGCGCCGAGAGCCTCTTTAAGATGTGCGTCGGTAACCAGATCGGCATCGAGCTTGCCGAGGATGTAGACGTGGAGAGTCTCTTCACCCCGCTCTACGGCAGCTTTATCGTCGAGCTCGCCGAGGATGCCGAGCTGCCCGAGGTCGCCGACGGCGTTGTCGTCGAACCCCTGGGCACCACCGTCGAGGGCTATGTCATCGACACCGGCTCCGAGATCATCGAGCTCTCCGAGCTCCAGGAGGCCTGGGAAAGCGGTATCGAGAGTGTCTTCGCCTACCGTAGCGCCGGCGAGACCGCCGAGGTCGAGACCATCGACTTCCGCGCCAAGGATATCCACGTGTACGGCGGCGCCAAGATCGCCCGCCCGCGCGTGATTATCCCCGTGTTCCCCGGCAACAACTGCGAGTACGACAGCACCCGCGCCTTCCGTGCCGCCGGTGCCGAGGCCGACACCTTCGTGATCAACAACCTCACGCCCGAGGCCGTCGCCGAGAGCACCCACGAGCTTGCCCGCCGCATCCGCGCAAGCCAGATCGTCATGATCCCCGGCGGCTTCTCGGGCGGCGACGAGCCCGACGGCTCCGCCAAGTTCATCACGGCGTTCTTCCGCGCTCCCGAGGTCACCGAGGCAGTCCGCGACCTGCTCAAGGCCCGCGACGGCCTGATGTTGGGCATCTGCAACGGCTTCCAGGCCCTAGTCAAGCTTGGTCTGGTGCCCTACGGCGACATCGTCGACGCCACGCCCGATGCGCCCACGCTGACGTTCAACACCATCGGTCGCCACCAGAGCCGTCTGGTGCGCACCCGTATCTCGTCCAACCTGTCCCCCTGGCTGTCGCAGTGCAGCCTGGACGACCCCTACACCGTCGCCATCAGCCACGGCGAGGGCCGCTTTGTCGCCAATGACGAAGTGCTCGCCCAGCTGATCGCCAACGGCCAGGTCGCCACGCAGTACGTGGGCGAGGACGGCAAGCCCAGCATGGATCTTTCCGTCAACCCCAACGGCTCCGCACTCGCCATCGAGGGCATCACGAGCCCCGACGGCCGCGTCCTAGGCAAGATGGGCCATGCTGAGCGACGCGGCGACAACCTGTACCGCAACGTGCCCGAGCATGTCCCCGGCGATAAGTTCATGCCGATCTTTGAGAGCGGCGTGGCCTACTTCGCCTAAAGCTTTCCCATCGGGTACAATCCCTTCGGGTAACAACACCCGCCACCGGCACGCCCGGTGGCGGGTTCTTTTTTGCTTCGCGCATGTAGGAAGGACATCATGGAAAGCCGCAAGCCGTATCTCGCCACCCTGCCCGGACTCATCCTGGGCTGTCTCGTTTGCTGCGCGCTCTGGGGCTCCGCCTTCCCCTGCATCAAGATCGGCTACGGCCTCTTTGGCATTCCCGCGCACGACAGCGCCTCGCAGCTGCTCTTCGCGGGTCTGCGCTTCACCCTTGCCGGCATGCTGGTCATTGTTGGCATGAGCGTGGCCCAGCGCCGACCGCTCGTTCCACAAGCCCGTGATATCAAGCTCATCTGCATCTTGTCGCTCTTCCAGACCATTGGCCAGTACTTCTTTTTCTACCTTGGTCTCTCCCGTGCAAGCGCTATGTCAAGCTCCATCATCGAGGCCAGCGCCAACTTCTTGGCTATCCTCTTTGCCGCTCTGGCGTTTCGCACCGAAAAGCTCAATACGGCCAAGGTGCTCGGCTGCGTACTGGGCTTTGCCGGCGTCGCACTCGTCAACCTTTCGGGCGCGGACGGCACCTTTGGCTTTACGCTCGACGGCGAGGGCTTCATCCTGGCCTCCACCGTCGCGGGTGCCCTGTCGACCTGCCTCATTGGCATCTTCTCGCGCGAGCATGACGGCGTCTTGCTCGCCGGCTGGCAGTTTTTAGTCGGTGGCGTGGTCCTTACCGCCATCGGGTTTTTGATGGGCGGCACGTTGTCCCCCACCGAAATCGCCCCCGCCATCGCGCTCATCATTTATATGGCACTCATTTCCGCCGTCGCCTACTCGCTGTGGTCGCGCCTACTTGCCGTCAACCCCGTCAGCCGCGTCTCGGTCTTTGGTTTTATGAACCCCGTCTTTGGTGTACTGCTGAGCGCGCTGCTGCTCGGCGAGGGCGCTGACACGAGCCCCGTTACCGTCATCGTTGCCCTGCTGTTGGTCTGCGGCGGCATCATCATCGTCAACAAACCCAAAAAAGCCTAACGAACTGCCCCTATTTAGCAGAGGGGATTCATGTACTTTAGCTTAATGGAGCACATCGGTGAGCTGAGGGCCGCCACGCACGCAAGCGTGCGCCCTTTTTTTCTAGCGTATCTGGACGCCGGCTTTCTTTTTCTCGGCCTTGACGCGGTAGAGCTCCGCATCGGAAGCGCGAAGTAAGTCTTGCCAGGTATCAACACTATCGCCGACCCGCGCGTAACCGATGGACATCCGCAATGCATACTGCACCTCGGCACGAGCGAGCTCGTCGTTAATCGCCGAACACAGGTCTATGATGTCCTGTTCCGCCGCAGCCTTCTGGAGCACCACGAACTCATCGCCGCCATAACGTGCGATAAAGCCACCTGACGCCGAGCAGACCTCTTTGAGCGCAGCAGATATGACCTGAAGAGCATGGTCGCCCTCCACATGCCCATAGCGATCGTTAATCTGCTTAAAGCCGTCGGCGTCCATCATAAGCAGATATACATCTTCGGCCTGATTCACATTTGAAAAGAGCGACAGCATATAGGTCTCAAAACGGTTGCGATTGTTAAGGCCAGTCAACGGGTCGGTCGAGATCAGCTGCTCCTGGTAGATGATGTAGAGCAGCAGGATGCTCAGCGTTATACCGACACAAAGGCCCGGTACCGAAAACAAAACCTGGAAGGTACCGCCCACCAGAGCGGGAACCGCAAAAAAGGCGAGGGTGCGATAAATGGCCTTCTTTTGCAGACTTTCGACTTTTCGAGCCTGAATAAAGGCATGCAAGGACGTATATATAACGTAGCAGTAGCTAACGATAGGTTGAATCATATAAAGCGCTCCGCGACGATACACGCCCTGCGAATCGATATAGAACAGGGCGTGCGTCCAGTAACTGGCAAACGCCAGCACGACCACCAGAGCCGTAGGTAACGCTACAAGCACCACCCTATAGCGCGCGGTCAAAAGGCGAGAGCCCTGCACTGTCTCGGAATACAAAAACCAAATGAGGCACGCGATGGCGAACAGCGAAAACGAGACCGCGTTGGAAATCCAGTTGGCCGTGATGCCTACAGGAGTGCTCACGCCGTCCGAGAGCGTCCAGATCATATCGAAGAAAATGTAGGCAGCGGAGGTGTAGCCCAGCATGCTAAACAAAAGCTGCTGGGTGCTCGAGAACAGGGAGCGACGACTTCGTACGGCAAGTCCGATAAGAATAATCATGCACAGCAGGAATATCTCGATCTTGAGTGCCTTAATCACCAGGTGCCATTCCCTCTATATCCAAGTGGCCAGAATCGCCCGAGTCGCGCCCAGGCGCCAAACGCCCCTTTCTCTGCAGGGGTAAGGGGAATAATAGCAAAGCGCCCGAACATCACTGCAAAACAGTTTCCGTTCGGGCGCTCGGACGGCGCGAACTGCACGCCGGAATCAATTATCGGTAACGGCCGTTACTCGCCGTCGATGTCGGTCGCGACGGCCTCCTCAATAGCCTCGACGCCTTCGACCGACAGATCCTCTTTGCCGTGGCAGAACTTCTTATCGACCCAGCCAGTCAGAATCGGGGCCATGATTGCCGTGATGATGACGGCAGTGGCGATCTGCGCATACGCGGTGGGCGCAAGCTCGGCATAGCGCGGAGCGACCTCGGCGAGGGCGACCGGCGTGGTCATGGCCGTGCCGGCAATGGTGGAGCAGGCAACGGCCGCCTTGCCGTTGCCGCCACACAGGTGCTCGAAGGCAAAGGTGATGGGACCGACGATAAAGAGCGTGATGAGGCCCAGCAGGATGCCCGAAATGCCGCCGGTGATGAAGCTCGAAAGGCTCATGGACGCACCGAGCTGAAAACCGATGACAGCGATCGCGGGATTGGCGCCGGGGACCAGCAGGTTCTTGATAAACGGGAACAAGTTGCCCAGGACCATGCCGATAACAAGCGGCAGGATGGATCCGATGATAGTGCCGACGGGGATGTTGGCGAGACCCGAGACACCGAGGATGATCATCGTGACGGCGGGGCCGGCCGTAAAGAACAGGATACCGACGGCGCCCTGCTCGGACTCATCGCCGAACTCGCCCATGATGCCCGTATAGAGCGCCATGTTGCAAAACGTGATGCCGCCGATGATAGACACGGAGCTCAGACCCAGGAAGTTGTCGTTAAAGAAATATGCCACGCCCAGGCCGAGAGCCGCTGCGACGACCAGCTTGGGGATCAGCACGACGATACCGGTCTTGATGGCGCCCGGCGTGGACTTAAAGCTGATGCCGGCGCCCACAAACAGCAGGATCGCGGCGACGATGGTATTGGACCCACCGCGGCAGGCAGCCGTAAAGAAGCCGCCGATCTCAAAAACCTGCGGGCAGAAGGTGTTTAGCAAAAGACCGACGATCATGGGATAGATCATGATGTCGCCCGGGATGCGCGGGACCTTGAATTTCTTTTGCTCGTTGGCGGTTGCTTCCTGTGCCATGAAACCCCCATTTCCGCTGACGGGGTACAAAAGCCCACGTCACGCTTTGCTACAGTAAAGTTTGACCATGGTACCAGAAGAAATAGACCAGCTCGGTGAAAAATTCTACAAGTTGGGATGGAACGAGATTCGGCGCCCGCGACGCCAGCCCTATATAAGGCTCAAGACAATATAGAGTACGATGCCCGAGACGCAGCACCACAGCATCGATTTTGTCTTGATTGCCACCGCCACGACACCGGCAGCCGCAATCCAGGGAATCAAGCCCTGCCACAAGCCGGCGTCGAAAGCGCCAGGGCTTATCAAATCGTTAGCGACCAGTGCCGCAAAGGCAGCGGGCGGAATATAACCCAAGGCCTCGGTAACGCGGGGCGACAGCGTTCTCCCGCGCAAGGCAAACACTGGGGCAATGCGGAAAAATGCGATGGCCGCCCACGACGACAGCCACAGGACCAAAAACTCATTAACGGGCATCGCGAGCATCCCTTCCTTCGGCGAGAGCATCGCACACAAGCGCCGCGGCAACGCCGACGAGCACGCTTGCAGGCACGGCGATATTCGTCCACCCCAAGAACTTGCATACGGCGACGGACACCGCGCCCGAAACCGCCGCGACAACGTTGCCGCGCGACAGCCGCTGCGAAAAGAGCAGGCAGATAAAGAGCGAGGTGCAGACAAAAGCTGCAATGGCGGTGGGAACATCGACAACGGCGCCGACGATGGCGCCCATCGTACACGAAACGCCCCATGTTGCGATGAGGATCACGTTGAGCACAAAGGACTCGCGCGGGCCCCAATCCTCCCCTTCAACCAACTTGGCAAGCGAGATGCCATATGCCTCCTCGGTAAGTGTCGCGGCAACAGCCAGCGTCTGACGCTTCGAGGCACCCGTCAGATGCGGCGCGATCGATGCCGAGTAAAGCGCAAAACGCGAGGAGATGGCGGCAACGCTCGCGATAATCGAAGGCGCCGGTACACCCGCCAGCCAAAGATTGCAGATCATAAACTGGCCGCTGCCCGTCACAAACGTGCTGCTCAGGGCAAAGACCATCCAGGGCTCCATTCCCGTCTGCCCCATGATCATTCCGCACGGCGCGCCTATTGCAACATAGGTAAGCATCACTGGCCAGACGGTTCTAACGATTTTGAGCACCATACGCTTCTCATCCTGACAAGGTCTCCGAACCGCATGTAGCGACACGGCAGAATCATCATCCGACAGCAACCGAGTTCACCTACAATTGCCACCGGATCGAAAGACACAACTTTTTAGGAAGTCATTATGACAGCTATCGATCGAGACCGGGCGCGCGCGGCCTTCAAAAGCTACACCGATGCCTACGACGCCACCAACCCACGCATCGCGCTCAAAATCGAGCATACGTACCACGTGGCCGAGGCATGCGATGCCGTAGCGCGCGAGCAGGGCTGGTCGTCAGAAGATATTGACCTGGCATGGCTTTGCGGCCTGCTACACGATATGGGCCGCTTCGAGCAGCTGCGACGCTGGGACACCTTTAAGGACGCCGAGAGCATGAGCCATGCGGCGCTGGGCATCGAGGTCCTCTTTGGCGAGAATCCCGCCGATGCACCCGCCGTAACGAGCATCCGCGACTTTATCGATGACCCGGCAGAAGATGAGCTCATCCGAGCGAGCATTGCCTATCACAGCGATTTCCGTCTACCCGCGCAGCTCGACGTGCGCACGCGAAGCTTCTGCGATATCGTGCGCGATGGTGACAAGATCGACATTATGCGCACCATCGCCGACAGCACCGTCGACACTATCCTCAAGGTGGACGAGAAGACGTTTCTCGGCAGCCGTTTCTCGTCGCCGACACTTGCCGCCTTTGACGAGCACCGCTGCGTCGCACGCGATGAGCGCGATGAGCCCGCCGACTTCTTGGTGGGGCTTATCTGCTTTATGTTTGAGCTCGTCTATCCGGCAAGCCGTGCGCTGGCGCGCGAACAGGGTGATATCCACCGCCTGCTCGACGCGCCCTTTGGCATTACACAGCCCTTTACCGACCCCGCCACGCAGGCAACCTGGAGCCGCCTAAAGGACGAGATGCGCGACTGGCTGGCGCGCGCCTAGCGCTCAAGCTGGGCCAGCAGCTCCTCGACGACCTCGACGGCGTCCCCAACAACCTTGTACTGGGCAGCGCCGAAAATGGGGGCATCCGGGTCCTCATTGATGGCGATAATGCACTCCGCCCCACCGATGCCGGCAAGATGCTGGATGGCGCCCGAAACACCGATACTCACGAGAAGCTTGGGCGAAACCGATACGCCGGTCTGGCCAATCTGATGGCGATACTCCAACCAGCCGGCCTCCACGACAGGTCGCGTGCAACCAAGCTCGGCTCCCAGAGCCTCGGCGAGCCTTCGCATCAGCGGCAGGTTTTTCTTGGAACCAATGCCGCGACCCACCACGACCAGGCGCTCGGCATCGGCGATCGAAGCCTGCCGCCCCCACTCCTCGGCGGGAATCGAGATCTCGACACGGGCCTTAGCATCATCCGCAAGCGATATCTGGGTGATCGTGCCAGAGCGGTTGTAGTCAAAGTCGGGCGCCTTAAAGATGCCGGGACGAACCGTTGCCATCTGGGGACGATGATTGGGGCAGACGATGGTGGCCATTAGGTTGCCGCCAAACGCCGGACGCGTCTGTTGCAGCAGTCCCGTCTCCGTATCCATCGAAAGTACGGTGCAGTCAGCCGTAAGGCCCGTCTGCAAGCGCACGGCAACGCCGGGTGCCAGTTCGCGGCCAAAGGCGGTCGCACCGTATAGGATGGCCTCGGGTTTGCATTCGGCTACCAAATCGCAGATCAAGCGGGCGTAGACCTCCGCATCGTTTTGGCGCAGGCGCTCGTCGCGACAGGCCAGGACTTCGTCGGCGCCCGCGCAAACCAGATGCTCCAGGTCGCCGAGAGAACCCTCGGGACCCATACCGACCAGTGCCACCAGACGGCAGCCGCGCGCATCGGCAAGCTCGCGGCCCTTGCCCATAAGCTCATAGGCAACGGGAGTCACCGTATCGTGCTCGTCGGTCTGCACGAATACCCAAATGTCTCGATACGCATCGAGGTCAACCGCACCAGCGGCCTCGTCACGCTCGATCGAGATAGCGTTGACAGGGCAGGCGTCGACGCACCCACCGCATAGGATGCAGCCGTCGGTTACGCGGGCGCATCGGCTGGGTCGCTCGCCTTCCACTACGATGCCGCCCGAGGCACAGGCGCGAACGCAGCGACCGCAGCCGATACAGGCTTCGCTATCGATAATCAGTCCGCTCATCTATGCCATCCCCTCGATAATCTTGGCAAGTTTTGCCGCCTGCTCGGACGCCGTTCCGTCAACGTCCTCGCACGTTTGGTCACGGTCGGGCACAAACGAGCGCACGACCTGTGTCGGCGACCCGGCAAGACCGCAACGCGCGGGGTCGGCGTTCACGTCGGCGGCACTGACCACGCGCACGTCCGCCTCCTCCGCCGCGCGAATACCGGCAATACTCGGCATACGCAACTGGCCAATCTCCTTGGCAGTCGTCATCACGCACGGCATCTCAAGACACACCGTCTCCTCGCCGGCATCGCATCCGTGAACGAGCGCCAGCGAGCCACAGGTCGTAAAGCCCGCGCTTTGCACGCAGCTCACGTCGGTCACACAGGGAATCTCAAAAGCACCGGCAAGCTCGGGGCCAATCTGGGCCGTATCGCCATCCACCGCCATCTTGCCGCAGATGAGCAGGTCGAAGTCCTCGTCGAGCGCCTCGATGCCGCACTTGAGGGCATAGGTGGTGGCTAGGGTATCGGCGCCCGCAAAGGCGCGATCGGTCAGCAGCAGCGCGTCGTCGGCACCTCGAGCGATGCAGTCGCGCAGCAGCGACTCGGTCGCGGGGATGCCCATCGACACCACCGTCACGCGCACGTCCATGCCAAAGCCGATAAAGTCGTCCTTCAGCGCCAGCGCGCATTCCAGAGCGCTCGCATCGAACGGGTTAATGACCGCCTGCTTGCCATCACGCACGATGGTATTGGTCTTGGGGTCCATCTTGACCTCGGTGCTGCCCGGCACGGCCTTAACGCACACCACCATATGGAAATCACTCATATTCACGCGCCCCCTTTCTGGACGAGTTCATCCAAGAGCTTCTCCGCAAACAGGTTGCCGCGACCCAGCTGGCCGGCAGGATCGAGCTGGAGCTTGAGCTGCGCCGACTCGACCATGGCCTCGTGGCCGTACATCGTCTCCAAGAAGCCAGCCTTGATCTTGCCGACGCCGTGTTCGGCGGAGACGGCGCCGCCCATAGCCGTTACCTCCGCAGCCCACTGGGCAAACAGCTCGCCACCGCGACGGTAGTCTTGCGCATCGCGCGGCAGGATGTTCACATGCAGATGGTTGTTACCGATGTGCCCCCAGGCAGCAGATTCAAGCCCGCTTTCGGCCAGTGTGCGGCGATAGAGGGCCACGACATCGGCAAGGCGTGCATTGGGCACCGACATGTCCGAGCCCAGCTTGGTGATGGTGGGGTCGGTGCGGCGACGCTCGTCGATAAGCATGTTGACGCTCTCGGGCACCGCGTGGCGGAAGAATCGCTGGCACTCGCGATCGACCTCGGTGCGCGCGACCCATGTCGCATCGTCGCGGCCGCCCGCAAGCTCCAGCACCCATCCCAGGTGGTACAGTTCCTCGGTCGCCTGGGCCTCGTCATCGCAGTCGAGCTCCACGTAGACACAGACCTTGGCGTCTTTGTCGAGCGCCGGCAGCGAGGCAAACGCCGTCGACTGCTCGCGCTGGCGACGTAGAATATCCAGGGCGCCAGCGTCGAAGTACTCGATGGCAGCCGCATGGGACAGGACGGGACGCACGGAATCGGTAAAGGACACGGCCTTGTCTTCGCTATCGAAAAAGCAGCTCACACCCCAAACGACCGCAGGCGCCGCCTGCAGGGCGATCTCGAGCTCGGTAATGACGCCGAGTGTGCCGCACGCACCGATAAAGAGGTCGATGGCGTCCATTTCGTCCGCAACGAAATAGCCTGAGGCATTTTTTGTCTTGGGCATGGTATAGCCGGGAAGATCGAGCTCGAGCGTACGGCCCGCTGCCGTCACGAGCGACAGGTGGCGGCCCTGGGCAAAAGCCTCGCCGCGCTGAAGCTCAAGCAAATCGCCATCAGGCAGCGCGACGTGGAGTCCCGTGATATGCGGGCGCATGGG
>ERZ894203.1807-NODE-1807-length-10407-cov-24.292504_pt1 | contig 10407 bp, 9 predicted proteins | sample MGYA00380286_ERZ894203 | MGnify/ENA primary metagenome ERZ894203 (study PRJEB32331, sample SAMN06328484) | human gut metagenome | biome: human gut microbiome; feature: stool | host: Homo sapiens | collected 2014-02-06 ... | reverse complement strand
CAATGGCCGAACACTACATTTTTATATTTAATCGAGTTTATCGGACAGCAATAAATTTGAAAGCAAATCACAACTGTCTTATAACGGTTGTGTGATTATTCGTGGTTGTTTTCAATGGTTCAAAGATGCTAATTTGAAAGCAAATCACAACATATTGTTTTCGCCTCATGCAAGCGAATTTGTTGTTTTCAATGGTTCAAAGATACTGATTTGAAAATTACAATTCAAGATTTGCCATATATTAATTAGAAAAAGGTATTCTTGATTGTTTCAATAACTTTTTTTCGGATAGATATAGGTAATGGAGTTTCGTGTTATAGTTATTGAAGATAAAGAAAAAAGGAGTGTATTGCAAAAAAATAGAATGAAAAGCATTGTTTGTAGAAAAATGTTGCTATATTTGCCGTTGAGAAAACAATAGTTTATGGCTGGATACTGTCTTTATATCATCTTGACGGGAATGGGGCATATGCCCTTTGCCACATCTGTTACCGGGATGACCCCTCGGGGGTAAGGATAGTATATATAAGCGTTTCTACGTGAAACGCGCTTGCGGATGCAGGCATTTCGATTCTTTATAAAATAATCGTTTCTTATTAGTCTTTAATTTTGTCACGGAAATATGCTTTCCGGATGGCATAAATATAAAAATGAGCGCATGAAAGTTTTGAAATTCGGCGGAACGTCTGTGGGTTCTGTCAACAGCATGTTAAGTGTTAAGAAAATCGTTGAAGCGGTAGATGACAAAGTGATTGTGGTGGTTTCTGCTTTAGGAGGGATTACGGATAAGCTGATCAATACGTCGAAGATGGCCGCGGAGGGAAATGACGAATATGAGAAGGGGCTTAAAGAAATTGTGAACCGCCATATAGAAATGGTATATACCGTGATTCCAGCCGGACGCGGACGAGAAATTCTTCTCGACTTGGTGAACGAGCTTTTGAACGAACTGAAAGATATTTTTCAGGGAATTTATCTGATACACGACCTATCGCCGAAAACATCGGCCACCATTGTCAGCTACGGCGAGCGCCTTTCGTCGATTATTGTGGCAACCCTGATCAACGGTGCTGTGTGGTATGATTCCCGGAATTTCATCAAGACAGAAAAGAAACATAACAAACACATTCTTGATTCGGAACTGACAGGCAGGCTGGTTCGTGAAACGTTTGATGAAATTCCTGAAGTCGCTGTTGTTCCAGGATTTATTTCTACGGACAAGACAACCGGTGAAGTGACGAATTTGGGAAGGGGAGGCTCTGACTATACGGCCTCAATCATTGCTGCAGCGCTTGATGCGGACATTCTGGAAATTTGGACTGATGTGGACGGATTCATGACCGCTGATCCGAGAGTCATCAGCTCAGCCTATCCTATTAAGGAACTGAGCTATGTGGAGGCTATGGAACTTTGTAATTTCGGAGCGAAAGTGGTTTATCCCCCAACAATTTATCCTGTCTGCCATAAAAACATTCCGATTCTCATTAAAAACACATTCAATCCCGAAGCTGCGGGAACAATCATCAAGCAAGAGGCCGACCATTCGTCGAAGGCCATCAAAGGGATTTCTTCGATCAACGACACGTGTCTGATTACGATGACCGGACTGGGAATGGTTGGCGTTATCGGTGTGAATTACCGTATATTCAAGGCACTGGCAGAGAATGGAATCAGTGTGTTTCTTGTTTCCCAGGCATCCTCGGAAAACTCCACTTCGATCGGTGTCCGGAATGAAGATGCGTCTTTGGCGTGTGAAGTCTTGAATGAAGAATTTGCGAAAGAGATTGAAATGGGAGAGATTTCTCCGATGAAAGCTGAAAGCGGACTGGCCACAGTGGCTATCGTAGGCGAAAACATGAAGCATACGCCAGGGATTGCAGGGAAACTGTTCGGAACGCTGGGACGTAACGGCATCAACGTTATAGCATGTGCGCAAGGGGCTTCGGAAACGAACATATCGTTTGTAGTTGACGGAGGTTCGCTCCGCAAGTCGCTGAATGTGATCCATGACTCTTTTTTTCTTTCTGAGTACCAGGTCTTGAATCTGTTTGTCTGCGGAGTTGGTACGGTCGGAGGGAGTCTTCTGGAGCAGATACACGGACAGCAGGAAAGGCTGAAACAGGAACGGGGATTGAACTTGAAGGTCGTAGGCATTGCCAACGGACATAAAGCGTTGTTTACCCGTGCGGGAATCGATTTGGGCAACTTCCGCCAGGAACTCGAAGAGAAAGGAATTCCTTCTTCGCCTCAGGTGCTTCACGATGAGGTTATCGGAATGAATATTTTCAATTCGGTATTCGTTGACTGTACGGCAAGCGAAGACATCGCTGCGCTTTACAAGGATTTTCTGAAACGTAACATATCCGTGGTGGCTGCCAACAAGATAGCTGCTTCATCGTCTTATGACGATTATGCCGAACTGAAAAAAATAGCGCGCCAGCGCGGTGTGAAGTTCTTGTTTGAAACCAATGTGGGAGCCGGATTGCCGGTGATCAATACAATCAACGATCTGATAAACAGCGGCGACAAAATCCTGAAGATCGAGGCCGTGGTGAGCGGCACGCTGAATTACATATTTAACGCTCTCAGTGCTGATATGCCGTTGAGCGAAACAATCCGCAAGGCGAGGGATGAGGGATATTCGGAGCCTGATCCGCGCATCGACCTGAGCGGGAAGGATGTGATACGCAAACTTGTGATTCTGGCGCGTGAGGCGGGATACCGCATCGAACAGGAGGATGTGGAAAAGCATCTGTTTATTCCTGATTCTTTTTTCGAAGGTTCTCTTGATGATTTCTGGCGCAATATACCTCGTCTGGACGCTGAGTTCGAGGCCCGCAGGAAGAAGCTGGAAGCCGAAGGCAGACACTGGCGTTTTGTAGCGCGTCTGGAAGACGGAAAAGGAACGGTTTCCCTGCAGGAGGTGGACAGCCGCCATCCGTTCTACAACCTGGAGGGAAGCAACAACATCATTTTGCTTACAACTGAACGATACAATGAATATCCGATGCTGATTCAAGGATATGGCGCAGGAGCCAGCGTTACTGCGGCCGGCGTATTCGCCGATATCATGAGCATCGCTAACATTTGAATGTCATGAAACATCTGATTATTTTAGGCGACGGTATGGCTGACTGGGCGGTGCCGGAATTGGGAAATAAGACGCTGCTGCAATATGCGGATACTCCGTATATGGACAGGCTGGCGCGTGAGGGACGGACGGGAATGCTGAAGACGGTGGCCGACGGTTTTCATCCGGGAAGCGAAGTAGCCAACATGTCGGTAATGGGATATGACTTGCCCGAAGTATACGAAGGGCGAGGCGTGCTCGAAGCAGCCAGTATCGGCGTTGACCTTGGTCCGGAGGATATGGCCATGCGGTGCAACATCGTCTGCGTAGAAGGGGATATGCTGAAGAATCATTCGGCGGGACATATCTCGACGGAAGAGGCGGATATACTGATCAGGTATTTGGATGAGATGCTGGGGAATGACCGTATCCGGTTCTATACCGGAGTGCAGTACCGTCATTTGCTGGTGGTGAAGGGAGGCGACAAGCGTTTGGCTTGCGTGCCGCCGCATGACATTCCGTTGCAGCCTTTCCGCCCCAATCTGGTAAAGGCGCTTTGTCCTGAAGCGCAGGAAACGGCAGATCTGCTGAATGCGCTGATTGTGAAGTCGCAGGAGCTGCTGGCAAGTCATCCGCTTAACCTGAAGCGGATGTCGGAGGGAAAGGATCCGGCCAACAGCATTTGGCCCTGGAGCCCTGGATACCGTCCGAGAATGAAACCTTTGGCCGAGAAATACCCGGCTGTCCGTAAGGGATCGGTGATTACAGCAGTTGATCTGATCCGGGGAATCGGACGCTATGCGGGACTGCGCTGCATCGATGTGGAAGGCGCTACCGGACTTTATACGACAAATTACGAGGGGAAAGCCCAGGCCGCTCTTGATGCGCTGAAGACAGACGATTTCGTTTATCTGCATATTGAGGCGAGCGATGAGGCCGGCCATGAAGGGGATGTGCCTTTGAAGCTGAAGACGATAGAATACCTGGACAGGCGTGTGGTAGGGCCGGTTTGCGAGGCCTTGAAGAGCTGGAGCGAGCCGGTGGCTGTCGCTGTGCTTCCCGACCATCCTACGCCCTGTGAGTTGCGGACGCATACGAATGATCCGGTTCCTTTCCTCATTTATTATCCGGGCATTGAAGCGGACGGCGTGCAGACTTACGATGAAGTGGCTTGCAGGGAGGGCAGTTACGGCTGGCTGGAAAAAGATGAGTTTATGAATCTGTTTATGAATATAAAATAATTTGAGATGAGATATTACAGTACAAACAAGCAGGCCCCTGACGCGACTTTGGAGGAAGCTGTAGTGAAAGGCCTTGCTTCTGATAAAGGCTTGTTCATGCCTTATGAAATCAAAACGCTTCCTTTGTCGTTTTATGAGGAAATTGACCGGATGTCATTTCAGGAAATGGCTTACAGAGTGGCAGATGCTTTCTTCGGGGAAGATGTTCCAGCCGGTGTATTGAAGCAGATCGTGTACGATACGTTGAGTTTTGATGTGCCTGCGGTGCAGGTGAAAGACAATATTTACTCGCTTGAACTTTTCCATGGGCCTACGCTGGCTTTTAAGGACGTGGGCGCGCGCTTCATGGCCCGTTTGTTGGGCTATTTTATCCGGAAGGAAGGCAAAAAGCAGGTGAATGTGCTGGTGGCTACTTCCGGTGATACGGGAAGTGCCGTTGCCAACGGCTTTCTTGGAGTGGAAGGCATTCATGTGTATGTGCTTTATCCGAAAGGTAAAGTGAGCGAAATACAGGAGAAACAGTTCACCACGCTGGGACAGAATATCACGGCGCTGGAGGTGGACGGTACGTTTGACGACTGCCAGGCGTTGGTGAAGAATGCATTTATGGACAAAGAGCTGAACGGACACATGCTGCTCACTTCGGCCAACTCAATCAACGTGGCGCGCTTTCTTCCGCAGGCATTCTATTATTTTTACGCCTACGCCCAGCTGAAGCGGCAAGGCAAGTCTGAGAATCTGGTGGTGTGCGTGCCGAGCGGAAACTTCGGGAATATAACCGCAGGGCTGTTCGGAAAGCGTATGGGGCTTCCTGTAAAGCGTTTCATTGCGGCAAACAACCGGAATGATATCTTTTATCAGTACTTGAAGACAGGGGAATACAATCCGCGCCCGTCGGTGGCTACGATAGCAAATGCCATGGATGTGGGCGATCCGAGCAACTTCGCCCGTATCATTGATCTGTATAAAGGCAGTCATGAGGCTATTTGTGCGGATATCAGCGGTGCGGCTTATACGGATGAGCAGATACGCGAAACCGTGAAGCGGGCGTATGAAGAAACGGGCTATCTGCTCGATCCCCATGGGGCATGCGGCTATCGCGCGCTGGAAGAAGGCTTGAAGCCGGGCGAAACCGGGATCTTCCTTGAAACGGCCCATCCCGCCAAGTTCCTGCAAACGGTGGAAAGCATCATCGGCAGAGAAGTGGCGATTCCGGAGAAGCTTCAGGCGTTTATGAGAGGTACGAAGCAGAGCATGCTTATGAGCCGCGATTTTGCTTCATTCAAGGATTATCTGATGAACGAATGACATCGTAAACAGGGAAATCAGACTTGTTATTCGATAGGTAAATGGAACAATTGCTTAAAAAGAGTCCCCGCATAGAGGTTGTGGACGCTTTGCGTGGATTTGCTGTGATGGCTATCATCTTGGTTCATAATCTGGAACATTTCATCTTTCCGGTATATCCTACAGACTCTCCGGAGTGGCTGAAGATTCTGGACCAGGGCGTTTTTAATGGCGTTTTCAGTCTTTTTGCCGGGAAGGCATATGCTATTTTTGCCTTGCTTTTCGGCTTTACGTTTTACATACAGACCAGCAACCAGAAACGGCAGGGGAAGGATTTCGGCTATCGCTTCTTGTGGCGTCTGGTTCTGCTGGCAGGATTCGCGACGCTGAATGCCGCCTTCTTCCCGGCCGGCGATGTCCTCCTGCTGTTCGTCGTTGTCGGTATCGTGCTGTTCCTTACCCGCAACTGGAGTGACAAGGCGGTGCTGGTAGCTTCTGTCATTTTTCTTTTGCAGCCGGTAGAATGGTATCACTACATTGCCAGTCTGGTAAATCCTGCGCATCAGTTGCCTGATCTGAAAGTCGGCGAGATGTATGCGGAGGTGGCTGAATATACGAAAGCCGGAAACATTGGCGACTTCATCCGGGGCAATGTAACGTTGGGGCAAAAGGCCAGTTTGCTTTGGGCGGTCAATGCGGGGCGTTTCTTCCAGACGGCCGGACTGTTTCTGCTCGGTTTCTATATCGGCAGGAAACAGCTGTTTGCCGCTTCCGGAAAGAATCTGCATCTGTGGATAAAGATACTGATTGTGTCTGCGGTTGCCTTTGCGCCTTTGTATACGTTGAAAGAACTGGTGATGGAAAGCAGCCCGATTATCCGGCAGAGTGTGGGGACGGCGTTTGATATGTGGCAGAAACTTGCTTTTACGCTGGTTCTGATAGCGTCTTTTGTGCTGCTTTATCAGAATAAAAGATTCTGCGGAAAAGTGAGCAGCCTGCGCTTTTACGGCAGAATGAGTCTGACAAACTACATCACGCAGTCTATTGTCGGGGCTTTTATCTATTTCCCGTTCGGCCTGTATCTTGCGCCTTACTGCGGATACACGGCAAGTCTGCTGGTCGGAATCTTTACTTTCCTGTTGCAGGTCCGGTTCTGCAAATGGTGGCTTGGAAGGCATAAGCAGGGCCCTCTGGAATCTATATGGCATAAATGGACCTGGATTGGCGCAAACAAGTGATGCGGGCAGGCTGCAAGCCTGTGCCTGTGTGCGGCAGGCTTGCGGTTTGGCGTGTGCCGGTCATGGAAGTCCTTTCTGGAATTGCTTGGGCGAACATCCGGTTGCAGCCTTGAAGTATTTTCCGAAAAAAGAGGCGTTGGCAAAATTAAGCATATCTCCTACCTGCTGCACCGTATACTTTCCGCTTTTGAGCAATATCTTGGCTTCGAGGATGACATAGTCCTTTATCCATTCTCCGGCATGGCGTCCGCTGGCCTGGTAAATTACCTGCGAGAGATATTTGGGTGTCAGGTACATGGTTTCTGCATAAAATGTGACGCTTCTTTCTTTGGTGTAGCATTGCTGCACCAGATTCAGGAATTTCTCGAACAGGTATTTTGAGCGGCTCTTTTTGTAGTCCGTTCCGTTTGTTTCCATCATTTTGGCAAGTTCCTGATAAGTGTCTGCCAGAATGACGCGCATGTATCCTTTCAGAGCTTCGCGCGTAAATTCGGTATAAGGTTCCTGTATCCGTTTTCTTATTGTGCGGTAGATGGTGAGAAGCTCGTTCATCTTTTCTTCCGAAACGTTGATGACAGCCTGCTGGGTCATCTTGTTGCGGAACTGGGACAGAATGGAAGCGCTGTTTTCTTCGATGTAGCTTTCGTCCTTGTAAGAGATATAGGCCACCTGGAAGTCCTTGCTGATTTCCAGGCACTCGCCGAAAGAGTTGGGCTGGATGATGAGAATCGTTCCTGCTTTGAGCGTGTATTCCTGAAGATTGTATCTGAAACGCATATATCCTCTTGTGCAGATCATTATCATGGTGAACATAACCTTGAAAGGACAGGCAGGGGTGAGGTGTACTTCAATCTCTCTTTCTTCGATGGGAGGCAGGTTGAAATTGTCGGCCAGCATCAGTTCGTTGCCGAAAGTCAATGTCCTTTCCGAAATGGGCAGCATCATCATTTCCAGTTCATTAGTCTGTTGTGGGATATTTTTCTTCATGGATATTTATTTTGTATTTTGGCAAATATATTCCTTTTGGAGTGGAAATGTGCGCTTACATCGCATCTTTTAATAAAAAACAAACCTTTAGAACATTTTATGGTGATTGCCCTGTGTGGCTTGGCCTCGGAAACCGCATGGTCAGTCTGCTGTTGGCGAAGGGCCGGATGCTGGCCGTCTGGTTGTTTGTACAGGATTTGCGCCTTCTCCCGTTTTCTCCTTCCAATTCCTGAAGCGCGGAATCATAATTCTTCCGGAAACGGGAATTTTCTGACGGAATGCCGGAATATCGCCGTTTTCACTGACAGGGCTTGCTGCGGTTTCCGTCCGTTCAGGGATGAATTGTTAATGAAATCCGGCATTTATCCCTTTTATAGGGCTTGCAAGCGAGGGCGGAGTTGCATCTGCCGATAAAAAAGAAGCGTTTTCATGCGGAAAATGACGGGACATTTCGTGTCAGATTCCCCGTCATTCCTTGCAGGATGTTGGGATATGTCAGAAAAATGTCCCGTTATCTTTTTGAATCAGTCTGTTCTGCCCCGTTTCTTTTTCTGGAATCCTTGTGAAAAATGATACTTTTGAGATGATAAAATGTTTGGATTACGTCGTATTCCTGGCTTTCTGTCGGTTCTGTTTGTCGGATTCTTTGCTTATGCCATGGAAGTACGGTTTACGGTGGAAAAGTGATTCCGTTTGGACGGTTCTCCCTGCGTTATTTCTGCCATGTTCTGCCGGAGCTCGGAAATGGCGGATTCTCGGTCCTTCGGATTGTCATTGTGTCAGTTTGTCAATAGATGAAAGCTCTTTTGCATGAGCTGAAAAGATGTTGCATTCTTGTGTTTTAATGTCTGTTATTTTGTTTGTTTTGTGTTAATATGGCTGTTTGAAGTTTCATTTGCTATGACATTTGTTTGCATGTTTGTAAAAAAACGTTTTTCTTTACACAAAACGCAATAAACCTTAAGGTTATGAGAAGCAGTGGTCTTATTCTGTTGTTCATTCTGCTTTTGTGTGCTGAAATTTTGTCAGTACAGGATAAGCATTTTATAAGGATGGATTCTGGTGAAAGCTATGTTCGCTCCATTGATATTTTATTGTTATGTCTAACCATTTAAATTATGAAATATGAAACTCTATGTTAAATGTACAATCATTGTGCTCTTGTTTGGAATTTGTCATGGAGTAAGATGTCAGAATGTTGATTTTCAGATTAATGTCGTTGATAATGTGCTGCATTATATAGTTGTGAACAAGACTGGGAATGATATATGTTTGTTGCAGAACAGTGAGGCCAATATAGAAGGAGGGTCACATTGTGTCATTGCTTGTAATAATAACTCAAAAATACTTCCGGTTATGGATAAACGCCTTGTCTTGATTAAGTCAGAAGAAAGATATATTTATGATATCTGCTTGACGGACTATAAGCGGCTACAGCCTGTAGATATTTATTGCAAAGCGGTGGTAGTTGGTAAGGATAAAAATGGAAAGGGCTATACAAAAAAAATCAGCAAACATGTAAGCTTCTGAGCGTTCATTATGGAAAGGTTAAAATTAATATGTTTCTGTATGTTCTGTTTCTTTCCTGTCTTGTGCCTTAAAGCTCAGGACGTGGACTTTAGTCTTACAAGGGAAGGGAACAAGGTGATTTACAAGGTCGTTAATCAGGGTGAAAAATTCATTGCGTTGCGTGAAACTTATGTGAGTCTGAGTACCGGTTCTCATCTTTTTATACGATGTAAAAGGCCGGATGGTAAAATTTACGATGATGTTTTGTCGGTGCTGGACAAGCATGTCATAAAAGTGGAACAGGGAGAAAGCTATGTTCGTACTATCGACATATCCCGTTATGCCTCGGATGGAATTATAGAGAGAATCAGTGCCGTTGCCAGTATGTCGTTTTATGATGGACAAGGCGAGTTTAAGATTGTCAGGTTAGTGAAAGAGATTCCATGAGCCTGCGGTGTATAGGTATCGTGCTGTTTCTTTGTCTGCTGATCTGTTTCCATCGGGATGTCCCGGCAGATGTGTGGAAGTATGATTTTGAGCGTCGGATGAAACGGAAAGAATTGTTTATTTTTGCGACGACATGTGATGCCGCTTCTTCTGCTTCCCCTGCTGCTGTCGGGATGCGTGGACGAGTTTCCGGTTCCGACGGAAGTTCCTTATGGCGGTGACGGCAAGGGGCTTTCCGTAGAGGATGCGAAGACGTTCTTTGAAAGCTATGTGTCCGGAAAGGCTTCCCGTTCGGCTGGACCGGATGAGCATGACAACGGGTTCTACATCCGCCGTCTGATGCTTCCGGTAGGCGAGTTTGTTCCGGGCTGGGAGGAGGGCCTTTCCACGGATGCCCCGTCCCTTTACAGCGTGGACGTTTCCGTGCGTTCTGACTTCAGCTTCCGTGTGCTGCGTGTGGACAGGGGCAGCGGGAAGGTTTAATAATCCTAAAGATACGGAACATGCTTTTAGTGGTACTAGTTGGCATGATGAAACATATACAATAACTCAAATAAGACCAAACAAATGAAAATGATTAGATTTTATTTTATGCTGTTTGTTTTTGCACTCAGCAGAGTAGGCGTTA
>ERZ894203.1800-NODE-1800-length-10431-cov-9.067753_pt1 | contig 10431 bp, 9 predicted proteins | sample MGYA00380286_ERZ894203 | MGnify/ENA primary metagenome ERZ894203 (study PRJEB32331, sample SAMN06328484) | human gut metagenome | biome: human gut microbiome; feature: stool | host: Homo sapiens | collected 2014-02-06 ... | reverse complement strand
CCAATATGCCCACGGAAGAACTTCTGGCGTGCATCGGCGAATATGACGGGCTTGTAACCCGCAGCCAGACGCAGGTTACCAAAGAAGTTATCGACGCCGCCAAAAACTTAAAGGTTATCGGCCGTGCGGGCGTCGGCGTTGATAATATCGACATTCCCGCAGCGACGACACGCGGCATTGTAGTGCTTAACGCGCCGGAAGGCAACACCATTGCCGCCACGGAACACACCGTTGCCATGATGATGGCCATGACGCGCCACATTCCGCAGGCGCACGCTTCCATTCAGGCCGGCAAATGGGACAGAAAGAGCTTTGACGGCATTCAGGTACAGGGCAAAACGCTTGGCATTATCGGCGTTGGGCGTATCGGCAGCCGCGTTGCCCTGCGCATGCAGGCCATGGAAATGACCACCATCGGCTACGACCCGTATATTACCGAAGAACGCGCGCAGCAGGTTGGCGTGGAGCTCGTTCCGTTTGAAGAACTGCTGGCCAAATCCGACTATATCACCATTCACACACCGCTGACGAAAGAAACTCACAACATTATAAACGCCGAAGCCATTGCCAAAATGAAAGACGGCGTGCGCATTGTAAACTGTGCCCGCGGCGGCTGCGTGGATACCGAAGCACTTGCCGCAGCCTTAAAAAGCGGCAAAGTAGCCGGAGCCGCCATTGACGTATACCCCGAAGAACCGCTGACGCCGGAAAACAACCCCTTTATCGGCATGCCGCAGGTTGTGCAAACCCCGCACCTTGGTGCCAGCACCATTGAAGCGCAGATTGGCGTTGCCGTAGATGTTGCTTACGGCGTTATCGACGCGCTTGAAGGCCGCCCCGTTATGACGGCCGTTAACATGGCGCCCATCCCCAAAAGCGTTGCCAGCGTTATCGCTCCGTACTTTAAACTGGCAGAACGCCTCGGCACCATCGGCATTTATCTGGCCGAAGGGCCGATTAAAGCCGTGGAAATTGAATATACCGGCGAACTGGCCGCAACGGAAACGCAGGCGCTGACCACCGCCTTTTTAAAAGGCCTTTTAAACCCAATTCTGCAGGACAGCGTTAACTTTGTAAACGCGCCGGGCATTGCCAAAAAACGCCACTTGCAGGTGCGCGACGTAAAATCGCACCGCACAGGCTATTTCAGCACCGCTATTAATGTAAAAATTGCCACCGAAAAAGGCGAGCACACGCTTACCGGTACCCTGTTTGCAGGCAAAGAAGCAAAAATTGTGCAGATTGACCGCTTCCGCCTGGACTTTAAGCCCGAAGGCTACCTGCTGCTGGCACCGCACCTTGACAAGCCCAACATGATTGGGCAGATTGCCACCGTGCTCGGCAGCGCAGGCATCAACATCAACGGCATGCAGGTAGGCAGCACCGCCATTGAAGGCACCAACTTAATGGCCATTGCCACCAGCGGCGACATTCCTAACGATATTATGCTGAAACTGCGCGGCATAGAAGGCATTATCGACGTGAAACTTATAAACTGCGAGGGATAATATGGTACGCATTATTTTAATACGCCACGGAGAAACCAACTGGAATTTACAGGGACGCTACCAGGGGCAGGAAGACACCCGCCTGAGCGAAAAAGGCTTTGCGCAGGCAGGGCTTTTGGCGCGAGGGTTAAAAAACGTACATCTTGATTTATGTATTTCAAGCCCTTTAAAACGCTCGTTTTTAACCTGCAAGGCCTGCGCCGATTTACACCATTTACCGGTACACAGCGACAAGCGCCTTACGGAAATTAACCACGGCGCGTGGGAAGGCGAACTGGCCTGCGAAATACAGGCACATTACCCCGAAGAATTTAAAAAGTGGCATACAGAGCCGCATAAAGTGCAGATGCCGGGCGGTGAAAATCTGGAAGACGTACGCAAGCGCGCCCGTGCCGCTTTTGACGAATACGCAGAAAAATACGAAGGCCAAACAATTCTTGTTGCCGCGCACGACGCCGTCAACAAAGCCATTATCTGCGACTTGCTGGAGCTTGATATGAGCCATTTCTGGCACATCAAGCAGGATAACGCCTGCATTAACGTACTGGAATATAACGAAGGCGTATGGCGCGCCGTACTTTTAAACAGCACTACGCATTTAGGCTACCTTTTCAGCGGCGTAGAACAGGCAGGATTGTAAGAATAGAAAAACCGGGAGTTGCAGCTCCCGGTTTTTTGTTTGAGGTGTTTAATTGAATAAACCCCATATCGCTTTTGTAACTAAAGCATACCACTCTTTCACTGTACCGTCAAGCAAAAATAGTTAAAAACTAAAATCGCGCTGCGGCGCAGATATGCTTTGTTTTAACACAGCAAAATTTGTGTTATAATATAAATTAGTTATATCTCCGCCAGGGCGGATTTTACGATATTATTTGATTGTGAGGTAAGAAAATGCAGAAAATTATTTTAACGGGCGACCGCCCGACCGGCAGGCTCCACGTTGGGCATTACGCCGGTTCTTTAAAAGAACGTGTGGAACTGCAAAACTCCGGCCAGTTTGACAAGGTATTTATTATGATTGCCGACGCTCAGGCGCTGACCGATAACGCCGAGCACCCCGAAAAAGTGCGCGAGAACGTGCTGGAAGTGGCTCTTGATTACCTTGCCTGCGGCATCGATCCGGAAAAATCCACCATTTTCATTCAGTCTGCCGTACCGCAGCTTACAGAGCTCACCGCATATTATATGAATCTTGTAACCGTATCGCGCGTGCAGCGCAACCCGACCGTTAAAACCGAAATTAAAATGCGTAATTTCGAAGCCAGCATTCCCGTGGGCTTTTTTGTATACCCCATCAGCCAGGCTGCCGATATTACCGCCTTCCGCGCAACGGCAGTGCCTGTCGGCGAGGACCAGCTGCCGATGCTTGAGCAGTGCAAGGAAATTGTTAACAAGTTTAACAGCGTTTACGGCGAAACTTTAACCGAGCCGGAAATCATCCTGCCGAGCAACAAAGCCTGCCTGCGCCTGCCCGGCATTGACGGCAAGGCCAAAATGAGCAAATCGCTGGGCAACTGCATTTACCTCAGCGACGAAGCGGACGTTATTAAAAAGAAAATTATGTCGATGTTTACCGACCCGAACCACGTGCGCGTGGAAGACCCCGGCAAGGTTGAAGGCAACCCGGTATTTATCTATCTGGACGCTTTCTCCCGCCCCGAACATTTTGCGGAATTTCTGCCGGAATACGCAAACCTTGACGAACTGAAAGCGCATTACCAACGCGGCGGCCTGGGCGACGTAAAAGTTAAAAAATTCCTCAACAACGTAATGCAGGCCGAGCTTGCCCCCATCCGCGAACGCCGCCATATGTGGGAGCAGCGCCTTGACGAAGTAAAAATGATTTTAAAACAAGGCAGCGAAACCGCGCGCGCAGCGGCAGCCGAAACCCTGCACGATGTACGCGCCGCCATGCAGATTAACTACTTTGAAAACTGGCATATCTGATGGCTGCTGCACGAAGTGAAATTATCAGCCTGCTGAACGCGGCAGGCATTGCCTTTGAAGTTACTGAACACCAGCCCATTTACACCGTGGAAGAAGGCGAAGCCTTAAAGCTGCCCCACCCGGAAGCGATTGCCCGCACCCTGTTTTTGTGTGACGACAAACACCAGAACTTTTGGCTGGTAACTTTGCCGAAAGACAAAAAGCTGGATTTAAAGGCTCTGCGTGCACAGCTCGGCAGCCGCCGCTTAACCTTCGCTGCCGCGGAAGAACTGGACGCCATGCTGAACCTGCCGCCCGGTTCCGTTACGCCGCTTGGCGCGTTAAACGACGCTGAAGGGTGCGTGCCGGTTATTATTGACGCAGCCTTTAAAGAAAGCCTTATCGGCGTGCCGCTTTTAACAAACACCACCACCATCTGGCTTAATGGCGCAGATTTGGCGCTCATGCTCACACAGCAGGGGCATAAAGTAAACTGGCTGGCACTTTAAAAACAAAATACAGGGCAGCAAAGTCTGCCAAGGCATAAAAAATCCGCCCGTAAAGGCGGATTTTTTGTTTTGTATGTTATTACAGGGTTTTGCCGTAAGCGTCGGCATCCAAAATAGCCTGTTTGAATTTTTCGCGGGTCATTTCGTACGGAGTCTTTTTCCATTCGAGAATTGCCGGTGCGCGGTCAAGGATTTTTTCAAGGCCGGCTTCGTCAACTTCCAGTTCTTTCAAGGTTACAGGCAGGCCCAGTTCCTTATTGAATTTTGCAATCTTATCGCGCAGTTCAAACTGTTTGTCGCAGGTTAACAGCACAATTACGCCGAAAGAAACTACTTCGCCGTGCATATGGCGTTCGGCGCAGGCAAGGCCGGTGTAAGCGTTGTAGAAGCAGTGGCCCAGCGAAGAATTATAGTAGTAATCGTTTTCGGTGGTGGTAAGGTTGGAAACAATACCGGTGCTCATGATGATATCCAGCGCAACTTCCTGAATTGCTTCGGAAACAACATTGTTTTTGCAGTCTGCCAAAGCCTGTTTGCCGTATTCAAACAGCGGCGAAGTGCAGGCACCTGCCAGAGCGCGGCCCAGCAGCGGGGTGTTTAAAAGTTTTTTGCCTTCGGTGGCAATCAAAACCTCGCATTCTTTGCTGAGTGCGTCGCCAATGCCGGCCCACAAAAGTTTTTCCGGTGCTTCGGCAATAATCTTGGTATTGATAAAAGTATGTTCTGCGCAGTGTTTCGGATAATAGTAACCGGCGAGGCTGCCATCCTGTTTATACATAACGCAGATAGCGGTGCAGGCAGCGCAGTTGGAAGCAATGGTCGGGAAAGTGAAAACGGGTTTGCCCATTTTGTCCGCCATGGTTTTGCAGCAGTCAACAGCACGGCCGCCGCCAACGGCAAATACCATATCGGCTTCCTGAACTTCTTTGGTATTCATCAGCATATCAACATTTTCATAGGTAGAGTTGCCGCCGTACCAAAGCACAGCCGTAACATCAAGGTGTCCTTTTACAGCTGCAAGAATTGCATCCTGGGCTTTGCTCAGCGCGGTTTTGCCGCCGATAATAACAACCTTTTTACCATATCTTGCCGTTACGGACGGAATTGCTTCGTAGCAGTCCGGCCCAACGCTGTAATTAGGTAAATAAACACTGTATGTAGTACTCACTTCAAACAACACCTTTCATTAAACATCAAATATTATGATACTAATTATAAACATTTCCGGCTAATTCGTCAACATAGTGTAACATTATAATATATTTTTCTGTTAAAATTACTGTAAAAAACTTAAAATAGTAAACCACAGCGGCGGCACTAAAAGCGAAGGCAGCATATTTAAGGTTTTGCAGTCGCGCAGCTGCAAAATGCCCACGCCGCTGCTCAGCAGGAAAATCCCGCCCAAAAGCGATATTTCCGTCATCATGCCCGGCGTTAAATACGGCGCAATAACACCGGCAAACAGATAAATACTGCCCTGCCAGCAAAACAGCACCGCCGCCGCAATGGCAATGCCAAAGCCGTAAGTAGAGGCAAAAATCATGGAAGATACCAAATCAAGCGTTGCATTGGTAAAAAGGTAAGTATTGTTGCCGTTAAGGCGGCTTTCGATAGGCCCTAAAATGGAAAGTGTGCCGATACAGAACAGAAGTATCGCCGTAGAAAGCCCTTCCGCCAGCTTGCCGCCGCCCTTGCAGTGCGCAAGCAGCGCGTTAAAACGGCCGCAAATATCAAGCCGTGTGCCGATAATAGTGCCAATGGCGAGGCTTGCAATAAAAAGCACCGGGTATTCGCTGTTGGGCAGGTTATGCACAACGGCGTTCGCGCCAAGCCCGACCGTTGCCAGCCCCAAGGCGTCAAACAACGCTGTTTTATATTTTTCGCTGATGCCGCGGCTTAAAAAGCTGCCCACAAAGCTGCCTGTTAAAATAGTGCAGGTATTTACAATCGTCCCTAACATAAACCATCTGCTCCCTCAATAAAAAATAACGGATATTTTTATTATAAAACTATCGCGTAAAAATGTAAAACGGACATAAAAAAACATCCTGCCAAAGCAGGACGTTGAATGCTGGTGCGGATGACAGGAGTCGAACCTGCACGCCGAAGGCGCCAGATCCTAAGTCTGGTGCGTCTGCCAATTCCGCCACATCCGCATTTAAATTGACTTTATTATTATATATTAAGCGGCTCAATTTTTCAACATTTAAATTTTACATATGTCTGATAGATAAAATAGAATCTGTTCTATATAATAAAATTACAGTAATTAACTTAAAATCTATGTTACCTATTATGACAGTAAACCCGCGGAGGCAATTATGGAAGAAAAAACTACCTCCTTTAAAAAGAACGCCAACGGCAGTTACAGTAAAAAAGGCGTTGTACGCCAGACGCCCAAAGACGGCTTTGTGGAGCATGACGGGCCGGGCGGCTTGGAATACCGCAAAGGGCACGGCGTCTGGTGGACTTATGAAACAGACGACCCTAAAGTTACACGCCCGTTTTTATATATTTTTTTCGCTCTTTTTATGGGCCTTTGGAATTGGATTTTTTATAGCTGTTCACAGGGTATGGACCCTTCGGGGCGTATGTATGTGGCAACTGTTGGTTTGGGCATAAACTGCTTTTGCCTTTATGTTTTTTTCGGCTGCCTGCGCGATATACGCAAGCGTGAAAAACAGCAGCAGGAAGCCCTGCAAAAAGAAAGAGAAGCAAAGCGCCGGACGGAAGGCTAAAATAAAATACAGCAGAAAGAAACGCCGTGACACAAGCCGCGGCGTTATTATTTTTACCAGTTATTCTCCCCACGTTGCTCCCAATACACTCTGATTGGTTGCTCCAACAGAAAACACAAAAACGCTGCACCTGCATTGGTACAGCGTTTAACAGATAAAAAAATGGTGATCCACCCGCGACTCGAACGCGGGACACCCTGATTAAAAGTCAGGTGCTCTACCGACTGAGCTAGTGGATCACGTTATTTGGCTGGGGCGGCTGGACTCGAACCAACGCATGCGGGAGTCAAAGTCCCGTGCCTTACCGACTTGGCTACGCCCCAAAAATATGGGGTGACTGGAGGGATTCGAACCCTCGCGTAACGGAGCCACAATCCGCCGTGTTAACCGCTTCACCACAGCCACCATTTTACCAAGATACGCTTGGCGACGAATGTAATTCTATCATAGCAGACAGGTTCTGTCAATATTTTTTGTAAAAATTTTTAATATAAAATGTCATTAATTTTACAAAACCGCTTTTTGCGGCTATTCGCGTTCAAACCACGCTTTGGCCCACGCCAGTGCCGTAGGCGTTTGCGCTAGGCCCCCGCCAGCAGTTTCGCGCAGCGCGCAGGGCATGGAGTCGCCCACCCACTTCATTGCGTCAATGGCTTCGTCCGCCGGAATGAAGCTGCCGATGCCTGCCAGCGCCATTTCTGCCGCCAAAAGCGCCTGTACTGCAGCACCGCCGTTGCGTTTTATGCAGGGCACTTCCACAAGCCCTGCCACGGGGTCGCACACCAGCCCAAGCATGTTTTTAAAAACAATGCTTACGGCAGTTCCTGCCTGCGCAGGAGTGCCGCCCAAAGCGTCAACAGCCGCGCCTGCCGCCATGGCCGCCGCACTGCCGCATTCTGCCTGGCAGCCGCCAACCGCACCCGCAAGCGAGGCACGGGCTGCAATTACAAGACCGATTTGCCCTGCCACAACAAGCGCGCGTGCCAGCTGTTCTTCCGTTAAATTACAGTGTTTTTTTAAAGCCAGCAGCACGCCGGGAAGCACGCCTGCCGCACCTGCCGTGGGAGCTGCCACAATTCTGCCCATGGCAGCATTGCATTCGCTTACGGCAAGGGCATAAGTTACGGCGTCCGTTGCAAGAGCGCCCAAAAGTTTATTAAAACCGGGCTGCGCTGCCGCGTTTTGCAGTTTAAGCGCACTGCCGCCGGTTAAGCCGCTGTGCGAGCGCACGCCCGTCAGCCCGTAGGCTGCGGCTTCTTCCATTACTTTCAGCATCTGCGCCATTCTGACAAGCAGTTCTTCTTCCGTAATTTCCAGTTCAGCAGCGCTCTGCGGCAGCAAATAAGCGTTCAGGCTCAGTTTTGCCGCTTCTGCTTCTTCTATTAATGCGTTTAATGAAATTTTGTCGTTTGCCATCTTTCACCTCAAAGCACGCTGTCTACAAAGCGCACCGTGTCAATAGGCGGCAGCGCCGCCAGCAGCTGCACTATCGCAGGCTGCACTTTCTGGTCGCACTCAAGCACCATAGTTGCCAGCCCGCCTTTATTTTTGCGGAACACGCGCATGGTTGCGATATTTACGGACGCACTTGCCAGCGTGCTGCTTACAAGCGCAATCACGCCGGGCTTGTCGGTATGCGATACCAACAGCGCAGGCAGCTTGCCGTCCAATTCAACCTCCGCGCCGTCAATGGCAGATACCTTAACCTGCCCGCCGCCGATGGATGAGCCGATAACCTCGCAGCTTTTGCCGTCTTTTGCCGTCAGCGTAAAGCGCGCTGTATTGGGGTGGGTTAAATCACCAAGGTTTACTTTGGCAAAATTATATTCCAGCCCTGCTTCCGCGGCATATTTACGCGCCTGCGGAATACGCGCGTCATCAGGCAGCCAGCCCATAAGCCCGGCTAAAAGCGCCACATCAGTGCCGTGCCCGCGGTAGGTATGCGCAAAGCTGCCGTGCAAATCAATCTGTGCTTTAACGGGCGGCGCGCCCAGAATACCGGCAGCTAAAAGCCCCATCCTTACCGCGCCAGCCGTATGCGAACTTGAAGGGCCAATCATTACAGGCCCGATAATATCTATAATATTCATACTGCTCCTTTATTCTTCACTTGCCAGTGAGCGGTGCCCCAAAGCAACGCACAATTCGTCAAGGTTCAGCACGCCCACCGCCATATATATGGCAACGCACAAATGCTCGCCGCTGCGGGCAATGCCAATTTTGCCGCCCACGTTAAAGCCTGCCGCCTTCGTCACAAGCTGCTCCAAAGCAGCGTGGGCAGCGCCTGCAACAGCGCCTGCGCCGACGTGGGTTTCCGTAACAATGCCCTGACGCTGCGCCGCAACAACGGCACGCTCCACAATTTTAACAACGCTCGGCATAAACTCGCCGCCAAAATCTACCGCCGTGCTGCGGATGCCCTTTGCCGCCAGCTGCTCTTTTATGCGCTGCTCCTCTGTACGGTTTTCGGTAACGGCAATGCGCAGTGCCGCACGCCCTATTTCAATGCTCGTCAGTTTCTGTTCTGCCATGGTCAGTCTTCCTCCACCATTTCCGGTTTTTTAATAGGTGTTTTGTCAAACACGGCTACAATAAGGAACACGATAATGCACAGCAGCCATTCAAAATAAATTACATGCTGCAAAACATGCAGTGCCGGTACAAACTCCCATACCACAAGGCCCAAAAGCCCGGCAAGCGTAGTCCAGAACGCGCTGCTGCGGCGGCACAAACCGGGCGCAAACACCGTAAACAAAAATACGCAGGTCAGTGCCGTCGTCATCGAAAGCCCTGCCACCATGGTTTTTAAAATACCGGCAGCGTTAAAAGCAAACCATAAGGTTATAATGCCAACCGCCAGAATAGTCAGGCGGTTAATTTTAACAAAGCGGTCGTCCGTAACGGACGGATTAATAAAACGTTTGTAAATATCCTGGCTGAACAGCGTACCTGCGCCCAGAAGAATTGTGCAGGCGGTAGATACGTCCGCTGCCCACAGCGCCGCAAGCGTTGTGCCGGAGGCAATGGGGTCAAGCGCCATAACAACCTTAGGCAAAGCCAGCGTTGCCGAAATTTCCGGGAACTGCACCTTGCCGATAATGCCTAAAAGCGCGCACAAAAAGCCTACCGGGAAAATTAAAAGCCCGCCAAGAATAAAGCCGTTGCGCGCGGTTTTGGCGTCACGCGCGCCGCAGGCAATCTGCACAGGGCCCTGCGCCGTAATGGCCTGCGTAATCATAACAATAAACCAGCCGATAATAACGGCCAGCGGAATGCCTGCAAACGGGTCAAACCAGTCGAGCCCGGCAGGAAGCTGCGCCGCAATGTTTTCTATGCCGCCGCTGTGGTCTACCGCTGCCACACAGGAATATAAAATGCCCGCGTAAATTAAAACAACGCTGACGATATTGGACAAACCGCTCGACCACAAACCGCCGATAAGCGTAATGCCGATAAATACCACCGCGCTTACAATCATGCCGCCGCGGAACGAGAAATATTCGGGCAGAAGCGAAGCCAGAATTGCGCCGCCGGCGAGATACTGAAGCGCCGTAATAACGGACATAATAATTACAAGCCCAACCGCGCTGATAACGCGGCCTTTGGTATCGTAATATTTTTCAAAAAATTCCGGAATGGTGGAAACCTTCATGGCACGCAGCTTACCCGCCGCCACAAGGCCCATAATAATGGCGCCCGCGCTCCACGCCGCGTTGTACCAGCCGGCTGCCATGCCAACCTTGTAAG
>ERZ894203.1799-NODE-1799-length-10434-cov-7.275845_pt1 | contig 10434 bp, 7 predicted proteins | sample MGYA00380286_ERZ894203 | MGnify/ENA primary metagenome ERZ894203 (study PRJEB32331, sample SAMN06328484) | human gut metagenome | biome: human gut microbiome; feature: stool | host: Homo sapiens | collected 2014-02-06 ... | reverse complement strand
ACTTTATTCAAAAAATATCATTTTAGGGCTTGACTTTTAATAGTTAGTCTCCTTAAAATGGGTATAAAAAAAGAAGGTATATTTCAACCTTTGATTTATCGTCATAAGCGAAACAGTGTAAATACTTAAAAGTTTTGGTTATACCTTTTACTTTATTTCAGTTTTTCCCCAAGGAACATTGTATTCTGATATTTCTACCTTTTTCCAGTATTCTTGTGGTATATGTAATCTTGATAAAATATCTACATTCGCAATTAATGCCATGCTAAACAAATTCTGATTATTAATACCATGTTTTATCAAATGTTGTGTCAATTTTTCTATCGTCTCTCCTGAATTAGTTAAATCATCAATAATTAAAATCTTTTTATCTTTAAAATTTAATACTTCGTCAGGCACAAAAATTGTCCATTTTGATGTATCAAAACTCGTCCAATTTTGCGGATTAAGAAAGTTCTTATTATATCTTCTTTTTAATAGGCACATATACACAGGATATTTATTATCCAACTCTGTAACTACTAAGCTACATACTATTGAGCCTCTACCAGAGAAAGTAATAATATAGTCAGGGTTTATTTTTTCTACTTTTTGAGCTAAATCCTCTATCCCTTCCTTCATAATTTTCTTCCAAGAAATATTCTTTCTATATTTTATCTTAGTATATATAAAATATACTGCACTTGGTCCCCCCAAAACAGTAACCATCCATCCTATCGCATTCATAATTACACTTACATTCATTAGTCTCTAAATCTCCTTAAAAGTATATTGAATTTCTCTGTTTATATTCAATTTTTCTAACAAAGTTGTTACGTCTTTCATTTGGTTTTTGTATAACAGAAATAGTATTTCTGCAATAATATCCATTTCTTCAACTCCCCAACCATATCTTGTTACTTCTTGTAGTCCAAGCCTAATTCCACTTCCTTTAAACAATCTTTTATCTTTTTTATTCAATGAAACCCCTAACTGGTTTGCTCTACAAAAAAATGAATCTCTTTCTGACCTTGACATATGAAGAAATAATTGATGTGTTTGTGAATATATTCCTTGTCGATTGATAACTTGCAACCCCAATTCATCTAATTTTTTCCCAAGGTAATTACTATTTTTTGTCATGTTAGTGCAATATTTTTCCGAAAAATACTCCATCTCAATCAATGTCAAAATAAGACTGGCAACATTTTGCATATGAGTATTTCTCAAATATAATGGATTAATTGTCTTATCAATTTTATATGCTAATTCTTCATCATTTGTCATTATGAGTGCTTTCGACACACCTGGTATAGTTTTATGAGTTCCACCCATTAATATAACTTTATTATTCATATACAAAGGGTTTTCTCTTATATTATTAATATAATATGCCAATACCTGTGATGCATCAAATATTAAAACAGTGTTTGATGGCAAGTGTAATTTATTAAAAATTGGAAGAAATATTATATCTGTAGGAGCAAATAGTACAAAATTAATATCGTGTTCTTCTAAAATGCTATTAACACCATCATAATCATAATCACTGATATTGTAGTCAAATGGTGCCTCAATATAATTTATATTTAACCTGTCTAATATATTAGGCAATGCTGCATGACCTCCACTTTCTGGTGACAAAATCAGGATATTATCATTCTGCTTTACCAATGATAATAAAATGTTCTGTAATGCATTCATGCCTGATAATGAACGGCAATCTGTATAATATGCACCAAATAATTTGCTACATTGTTCACTTACTATTTCGTAAAATGGCAATAATTTCTTACTGCCAACCATGTTATTATCTTCATCGTAATCCAAAAAACCACCTAATATATATCTTTCCTGCAAGCCATATGACAATGGCATTTTAGAAAATTCTGAAATAACATTCTCAGCTGCACATAATGGCAATACTGTTTTTCTATATTTTTCAAAATCTTCAATAGTTTTTTGGTACTTGGTATAAAATTCATTTTTTAGCAAAATAGATTTTCCATAATTTATATTATTCATTGTTTTTCCTTTACTTTTATTATAAACATTGTTTACTAAGTCTATATTACTCCAAAATGCCTCAACGCATCCTTAATATACTCCACCTTCTCCTGTGGACACTGCTTCACCTCTGGATTCTTTTTCTTGGACTTATTATAATTCTCACCCATGTCCAGACCACACATACGCTTAACCTGTGCAATGTAAGAAGTATGCACATTCACACCATACTTGTCCTTCACATATTCCTTAATCTTCGGATATGTAGCCTTTTCCTCTGGTGTGTAATTACTCTTCTCCTCAGGTTCCATTGTAACCTCAATCTTAGGTGTATCTTTTTTGAGGGATAATTTAACAACAGTCTCCACATGCACCGTATGAGCAAACTGGTCTACAGGCTGAACACGAGCTATCTCGTAACCGTTAGCAGCAAGATATTTCAGGTCGCGTGCAAGTGTTGCCGAATCACAGCTCACGTACACAATCCGCTTAGAATTCATTTTGACAATCGTATCAAGAAGTGTCTCATCGCAGCCCTTTCTAGGCGGATCAACAACCACAACATCAGGATTTATCCTCATTGCAGACTCAAAAGAGGCTGAATCGGACAATCCAGAACTTTCTTTTGAATCAACCGGTTCATTTTCCGCTTTCTTCATATCTTCATCATAAATACGCGGCACAACCTCTTCTGCCTTGCCGACAAAAAATTCAGCATTGTTAAGAGAATTGCGGAGTGCGTTATTTTTTGCATCCTCTATCGCCTGTGGAACAATCTCGACACCGTATACCTTTCGTGCCTTTGTTGCCATAAGAAGCGATATTGTTCCTATTCCGCAATACAAATCCCAGACCGTCTCATTTCCCGTAAGTTCTGCATATTCAAGAGCTTTACTATAAAGCTTTTCCGTCTGCACAGGATTGACCTGAAAAAATGAGAGCGGTGAAATTCTGAACATAATCCCGCAGATACTGTCCTCGATATAGGAATTCCCCCATATTACTGAACATTCACTGCCAAGAATAACATTAGTTCTTTCCTTATTAATATTAATCATAATTGATGACATTCCGCTGATATCTTTTAAACAATCTACCAGCTTGTCAGCATGCGGAAGCGTTTTACCGTTTATAATAAGACAGACCATAATCTGACCGGTATGTTTTCCTGTTCTTATCAGAATATGACGGATAAGTCCCTTGTGGGACTGCTCATCATAAACGCTTATATTGTTTTCATTGATAAATGTACGGATTTTCTCAAGAATCTGTGCATTTTCAGGTGCACCGATTGCACACTGCGTATAATCTACAATACTGTGTGTTCTTCCTGCGTAAAAACCAATTACGACTTTTCCGTCCTTATTTCTTCCGACCGGATACTGTGCTTTGTTGCGGTAATTAAACGGATTCTCCATTCCTATTACAGGAAGAACTTCACAATCTGTTATTCCACCGATTCTTGCCAGATTGTCACGGACAAGCTTCTGTTTATATTTAAGCTGTGCTGAGTACGACATCTGCTGAATCTGACATCCGCCACACTGCCTTGCAACAGGGCATACAGGTTCTACCCTGTCTTTAGAAGGTGTTATTATCTCCATGAGCCTTGCATATCCGTATGTCTTTTTTGCCTTAATAACTTTGGCTTTTATAATATCACCTATAACCGCATCTTTTACAAAAAGTGTATAACCATCGGCTTTGCCTATTCCCGCACCGTCTGTTCCTATATCTTCTATTTCAATCGTAACCTGATCGTCTTTTTTTAACATAAATTCTCCTATAAGATGAATTCTTATCTACACAATTGTTCTCTTGATATTAGCATCAATCCATCTATTGTATCCAAGCCAGTCATTTGTATCTTTCGCCTCAAGTGCCTCACGCATTGTCTCCATTTTTGCATCACAGTCATCTGCAAATGCAAGAGCAAGTGCCTCCGCTATTGCCGGTTTTTTTGGCGAACCATACTCTAGTTCACGATGATGTGCAAGTATGCAATGACCTATTTCCGCTTTCAATGTTTCAGGAAATCCTTCTATCTGATTCATTTTCTGAGTAACCATCTCGTATCCCATTACAATATGTCCGAGGAAATTCCCCTCATCCGTATAATCATTTTTAGGAAATTCTGCAAGTTCCCTTACCTTACCGCAGTCGTGAAGCATTCCACAGGCAACCAGCAGATCCCTGTTAAGAAAATCATAATTTGATGCAATTTTATCACACATTCTTGTCACACTAAGGCTGTGCTCAAGAAGTCCGCCTGCAAATCCGTGATGAACAGACTTTCCGGCTGCAACTGACTTGAATTTTCTGATAAAGTCCGCATCATCCACAAAAAATGCTTTTAAGAGTGATGAAATATATGTATTTTTAATACTTCCCGCAAACTGAAGAAGCTCTTTATACATATCATCAATATTGAAACGGCTGCTTGGAATATAATCAGATTCAATATATTCACCCTCGTCAGCCTTTCTGATTCTATCAATCTTTAACTGTAATGCTCCATTGAAACTTGTAACCTGTCCTGTAACCGCAACATAATCAAGTGCATCGAAGTCGCTTATTCCGCCTGAATTAGGGTCCCAGATTTTAGAATCAAGCTGACCTGTCTTATCCATAAGCATAACATTTTCATACTCTTTACCCGCTTTTGTTGTCGCAGTCGATTTTGACTTGCAAAGATATACCTCACTTATTCTTTCACCATCTTTTAAAGTCTCAATATAACGCATTTTCTTTTACCTATTCCTTCTTTAAAATATTTACTCATTATTTTCACAAAAATCCACCGGAACATACCGTTATCTCACAGAAAGCACAACGGAAAAATTAAGTTCCCTGTACTCATCGCGTCCGGCTCTTTTGACTGTCAGTGTGATATTCTCACCGTTCACACACCGATATAGTTTCTCACTAAATGACTGAATTGTCAAAACACTATTTCCATTCAAAGCAGTAATAATATCACCGCATTGAAGTCCTGCCTCAAAAGCCGGCGAGTCTATAATCACATCTGTAATATAGACTCCCAGCGGAAGCTTATATCTTTCAGCTGTAACTGATGTCACATTAGTGCTTTTTATTCCAAGATATATAATCTCAGGGCTTGCTGAAAGTGTCTCAATAAGAGGTTTTAAATCAGATAATCCAACCGCCTGAAATTTCATCATATCACCTGATGGTCTTGCAATTCCTACAACATTGCCGCCTTTGTTAAATATATAACAATAGTCGCCATATGATGGAATAATATCAATACTCATCATCTCAAATGTATTATCGACACTGCTCTCATCTGTAATCTGTGTAATATTTCCAAATTTTGTCTGTCCTGTACTTCCATTTATGCGTCCTATTGCAATAACAGGGTCATTTTCCTTCATCTTATACGAATTGCCAAGCACAGCCACCTGTATATCAGCATCTGAAGCTGCTTTAATTGAATCTTTCTGTACTGACAACAATGAAACTTTACTGTATGAATCACTGCCGATAAGCTTTGCCTCTCCATATGCACCGCCATTAAATCCTGCTTTGACAGCCGTATCATAATTATTCAAAACACATGAATCAGCTATTATAATATATGCATTATTTATATCACCTATTATAAGACCTACTGAATCATTCATTCCTGTATTCTGGCTGCCATCATTTTCAAATATCACCATGCACTTTGATGCTTCTTCATTAATCTGTGCCGTCGATTTTATCTCCAGTCTGTCAGCATCTGCCTGATCCTGGCGTACATTGTTAAGACTGCCGTCAACGGAATCATCTATATATTGGTCTTTTTTTAACTCAAGTGAAACAGCTGGCTCATTGTTTCCATTTACCTTTTTATCAAAATATGGATACAATAATACAATTACGGCACATGCAATTACTCCGAATATAACTGCACCGCCAAGAAACTTCAAAAAACTGAACAGCTTTTTATACTTAACTTTAGGATTAATAATTATTCTTTCCGTATATAAAGGAAACTCTTCCTGTGCTTCCTTCTCATCTCTTCCATTATAATCCATACGAAACAAAACTCCGTTCTAAAGTATTTTCCTAACTATGAGAAACACGCTCACAATTCCAAACTTATTTTATTATAATAAATAAATATGAACATTCTATGACATACTTGTAAATTAATATTACCAGAGTACCTGACACAACAATACATATAGCTTTTTTTAGCTTAATGATGTAAAATAATCGTATTAAACAGATTTTGAATGGAGAATTTAAATAATGGATTACAAGTCACTTAAAACACTTGAATATCATAAAATTATAGAAAAATTATCATCTTATGCCGGCAGTGAAGCTGCCAGAAAAATGTGTGCTGATTTAAAGCCCATGACTGATATTAACTCAATTAACGACGCACTTACACAGACAAGCGATGCACTCTCCAGAATATATGCAAAAGGCAGTGTATCATTTTCGGGAGTTACTAATATTATTGACAGCATTAAGCGTCTTGAGGTCGGAAGCACGTTAAATACACACGAACTTCTGAATATAAGTGCAGTTCTTACTACTGCCGCAGCTGCAAAATCGCATTACGAGGAAACTAACGATTCACTCACAGATTATTTCAACTCACTTGAACCTCTTACACCACTCAATACACAGATTAAAAACTGTATTATTTCCGAGGAAGAAATAAGCGATGACGCAAGTGGCACTCTGCGTGACATCCGCCGCCAGATGCGTATTTCGGCAGACCGTATTCACACTGAACTTAATAAAATTCTCAATTCACCGTCAACAAGATCGTGTCTGCAGGATTATGTCATAACCATGCGTCAGGGCAGATATTGCCTTCCCGTAAAGGCCGAATACAAATCACAGATTGCCGGAATGATTCATGACCAGTCTGCAACCGGCTCAACAATTTTTATTGAACCGGCAGCTGTCGTTAAGTTAAATAATGACATTCGTGAGCTTGAACTTAAAGAACAGGCCGAAATTGAGCGTATTCTTGCAGCACTCAGTGCTGAAGCATCCGCATATACAGATGAATTGCAATCGGATTACACTATCCTTGTCACACTTGACTTTATATTTGCAAAAGCACAGCTGTCTAAGTTTTACAAATGCAGCTGTCCTATAATGAACACTGATAAATACATTAATATCAAAAAAGGCAGACACCCTCTTATTCCGGCAAAAACTGTCGTTCCAATTGACATTTATCTGGGAAAAGATTTTAACCTGCTTATCGTAACAGGTCCTAACACAGGCGGTAAGACTGTTTCTCTAAAAACAGTCGGTCTTCTCACTCTCATGGCACAATCAGGACTTCATATTCCTGCCATGGACCACTCACAGATTGCCGTATTTGATAATATTTTTGCAGATATTGGTGATGAACAAAGTATTGAGCAGAGCCTTTCTACATTTTCATCACATATGACTAACACTGTAAGCATTTTAAAGGAAGCTGACGAAAACAGCCTTATACTTTTTGATGAAATTGGTGCCGGTACTGACCCGACAGAAGGTGCAGCACTCGCAATTGCAATTTTATCCGACCTTCACAACAAAGATATAACAACGATGGCTACTACACATTACAGTGAAATAAAGGTATTTGCACTTACAACGGAAGGCGTGGAAAATGCAAGCTGTGAATTCGATGTTGCAACACTTTCACCTACTTACAGACTTTTAATTGGTGTTCCGGGAAAAAGTAATGCATTTGCAATTTCAAGAAAACTCGGTCTTCCATCTTATATAATTGATGATGCATCAAGCCGTATTGACGCAAACGATATTCACTTTGAAGATCTGCTCACAGACCTTGAAAACAGCCGTATAACAATAGAAAAAGAGCAAGCTGAGATAAAAGAATACAAAGACCAGATACGCAGACTCAAAGCAGAAGCTGCTGCCAAATCAAAGCGTCTCGATGAAAGAACAGACAAGATTATCCGTAAAGCCAATGAAGAAGCTGCAGAAATCCTGCGTGAAGCAAAAGAATATGCCGACGAGACAATAAAGACTATGAACAAACACGGCATGAGCGTAAAAGAGCTTGAAAAGCAAAGAAGTGCTGTCCGTGACAAAATGAATAAAAGGCAGGAAAAACTCGCAGTTAAGACTACTGCACCAAAGTCGCACAAGCCTGTATCTGCCGCAGAATTAAAAGAGGGCATGCATGTACGCGTACTCAGCATGAATGTAATCGGCACAATTCTTTCTGCACCGAATCCAAAAGGTGAAGTAACAGTTGGTGTTGGAAGTCTTACAACCAAGACCAAAGTAAACAATCTGGAAATTGTAACAGGATACAAAGACCCTGAAGAAAAGACTACAATAAAAACAGGCGGCTCAAGCCGCATAAAGATGTCAAAATCAGCTTCAATCTCACCGGAAATCAACCTTTTAGGACTTACCGTTGACGAAGCTGTTGCAAAACTTGACAAATATCTTGATGATGCATACATTGCAAAAATCGCACAGGTACGTATTGTCCACGGAAAAGGAACAGGTGCATTAAGAAATGGTGTTGCAAGCTACTTAAAAGGTGTTCCATATGTAAAATCATTCCGTCTTGGCGAAGTCGGTGAAGGTGATGCCGGCGTTACAATCGTAGAATTCAAATAAAAAGCAAATAATAAAGGAGGCTTTAGCATGGCAGTTAAACAAAAAATACTCATTGTTGATGATGATGAAAATATTGCGGAACTTATATCTTTGTATCTTACAAAAGAATGTTTTGAGACAAAGATAGTATATGACGGCGAATCTGCACTGGAACAGGTTAATATATTCAAACCGGATCTGATACTTCTCGATCTTATGCTTCCCGGCATTGACGGTTATCAGGTATGCCGTGAAATCAGAAAAACAAACAATATTCCTATAATCATGCTCTCAGCAAAGGGTGAGACATTCGATAAAGTTCTCGGTCTTGAACTTGGTGCTGACGATTACATGATAAAACCATTTGAGACAAAAGAGCTTGTCGCACGTGTTAAAGCCGTACTCCGACGTTACCAGCAGCCGGCAGCCACATCCGTCCCAGAAAAGCCATCACAGGTTGTTGAATATCCTGACCTTACAATCAATCTTGGCAATTATTCTGTGCTTTATTATGGCAAAAACGTTGAAATGCCTCCAAAAGAACTTGAACTGCTCTACTTTCTCGCCTCATCTCCTAATCAGGTATTTACGAGAGAGCAGCTTCTTGACAATATATGGGGATATGAATATATCGGTGATACAAGAACAGTAGATGTACATATCAAGCGTATCCGTGAAAAAATCAAAGACCATGCACATTGGGCAATAGATACAGTATGGGGCATCGGCTACAAATTTGTTACAAAATAATGGAGTATATCATATGAAATTTAATCTATTAACCAAATATATTCTCATATATGTTTCCGTTGCAATTATAGGTTTTGTAGGTGTAACTGTCATATCATACAAAATAGATTACAATCGTGTATATTCAGAACAGACTGAAAACATGTACCGGCAGGCAGTATCAATAGCTGCCGAATTTGCCCCGGACTACTTCAGCAATGACAAATTGAAGATCATACAGCTTGAACTTCATACAATAACCGAACTTGACCATTCAAGAATCATGTTTGTTGACATGGATGGCAATGTAATACTTGACACACAATACAACAATATGAATGAAGAAGTTGACGAAAATGGTATCCTGTATACAATCAACAATTTTGATGTAAGTAAGCTTGGTACCAATCACTCAATGAATGGTAACTTCTATGGTGTATTTACAGAAAAAAATGTTTCCGTATTCGCACCTATTACAAATAAATTTGTCATGAAAGGCTATGTCGTTGTACATATGCCGGAATCTGTTATAACAGACCGTGTGTATACAACATTCAACACTAACTATATAACACTTCTCATAATACTTGTTTTAAACTCAGCTTTTATCATACTGTATATTATACATATACATAATCCTCTGAAAGACATTACCAATGCCATCAAAGAATATGGCCGCGGTAATCTTTCATATAAAGTTGCTGTCGGACATAATGACGAGATTGGACAGCTCTCTGCTTCGCTTAATTACATGGCAACACAGATTAATGAGATGGACCAGTTCCAGCAGAAGTTCCTTTCAAATATTTCACACGACTTCCGCTCACCGCTCACATCAATCAAGGGTTATCTCGAAGCGATTGCTGACGGAACTATTCCACCGGAAATGATTAATAAATATATCAATATTGTGCTGTTTGAAACTGACCGCCTTACAAAACTTACAAGTAATATCCTTACGTTAAACGAACTTGACCCCAAATCAGTTCGTCTTGACATAAGCAGCTTTGATATTAATGCTCTTATAAAACATACAATAGAAACATTTGAGGGAACCTGCAAAAAGAAAAAAATCCAGTTCCAGCTTACTTTTTCCGCAGAAAAAGAACTGGTCAGTGC
>ERZ894203.1798-NODE-1798-length-10435-cov-52.053179_pt1 | contig 10435 bp, 8 predicted proteins | sample MGYA00380286_ERZ894203 | MGnify/ENA primary metagenome ERZ894203 (study PRJEB32331, sample SAMN06328484) | human gut metagenome | biome: human gut microbiome; feature: stool | host: Homo sapiens | collected 2014-02-06 ... | reverse complement strand
TCATGATTATGAATCATGCGCTCTAACCAGCTGAGCTATCCCGCCATCATTTCTCAATTGCGGGTGCAAAGATAGAAAGTTATTTTGAACTTTGCAACATTTCAGAGAACTTTTTCTTGTAAAATTCGTTTTTAAAGAGAAAAACAGCTTAGTATATGGCAAATAAATATTTCAAAAAACATAGCATTTATTATGGCAAATAAGAAAATTTGGCTTAATTTGCCACCGAAACTTTAAAAAGCTAACCTATGAGAAAAGAAAAAATTCGCTTGGAGTACATGTTGAAAGCCGGATCCGGTAACATCGTATGGTCTATTATCAGTACTCCATCCGGCCTGGAAACATGGTTTGCAGACAAGGTGACATTCAAAGACAAAGTATTCACCTTTTATTGGGGAAAAACAGAAACACGGCAAGCTGAAGTTACAAACTTCCGGGTTAACAGTTTTATACGCTTTCGATGGCTGGATGATGAAGATCCTAAAGCCTATTTTGAATTGAAAATGGTCTATAACGAACTAACCTCTGACTATATGCTGGAAGTGATTGACTGGGCAGACCCCGATGAAGTAGAAGATACGAAAGAACTTTGGGATTCCGAAATAGAGAAGCTAAAAAGGGTAAGTGGACTGTAATTCTATAAAAATATGCAAAACTTGTCTTTGCTCTCCGTTTTTTATGCTATTTTTGTGCCTTGATAGTTGCACAAAATGAAATAATGCTACGCATAAAAAAATTAGATATATTTATCCTAAAGAGCTTTTTGATGCTCTTTATAGGTACTTTTTTCATCTGTCTCTTCATCTTCATGATGCAATTTTTATGGAGATATGTAGACGAGTTGGTTGGAAAAGGATTGGAAATGAGTGTTTTAGCACAATTCTTCTTTTATTCTGCTCTGACCTTAATACCTTTGTCCCTACCTTTGGCAATTTTATTAGCTGCCTTAATGACATTCGGTAACTTTGGTGAAAGATATGAATTGCTGTCAATGAAAGCAGCGGGTATTCCCTTATTGAGGATCATACGTCCACTGATTATTTTTTGTACTTTCCTGTGTTGTACCTCGTTTTATTTTCAAAATGTCATAGCTCCCAAAGCGCAGATCAAACTGCTTACTTTACTTGTATCCATGAAGCAAACTTCACCAGAACTGGATATTCCGGAAGGTGTATTTTACGACGAAATTGAGGGGTATAATATATATGTAAAACAGAAAGACCGTGAAACAGGAATGCTAAAAGATGTACTGATCTACAACTTTTCAGATGGGTTTGAAAACGCTCACATTATATGGGCTTCCGAAGGAAAAATGGAGATGACAGCAGACAAGCAACATCTTTATCTACATCTGTACAACGGAGAGCAGTTCGAAAATCTGAAATCGCAGACCATTTCATCCAATAATGTCCCCTATCGACGTGAAACCTTCAGAGAGAAACATACCATTATCGAATTTGACGGTGGATTCAACATGGTAGATGGAAGCTTTTTAAGTGACCGTTCGGACAGCAAAAACATGATTGAAATCAGCCAGTCCATCGACTCACTGAACCACCGTGCCGACAGCTTGGGAAGAAGTATGTATAATGAAATAAAAGCCTCGACTTATCGCAATATCGTATTATCGAAAACAGACTCCGCAAAAATAGTTGAAACAAACAACAAAATCAATGTGGACAGCCTGTTCAATTCCTATACTTTAGCTGAAAAAGATAAGACACTGGGTAGTGCGGCGGATCGTACCGAGGCACTGGCCAGCGAATGGAGCATGAAAAGCTATCAAACTACAGATGCGGACAACAATATCCGGAAACACGAAGCCGACTGGCACAAAAAAATCACCCTCTCTCTCAGTTGTTTGATTTTCTTTTTCATCGGTGCGCCTTTGGGAGCCATCATCCGCAAAGGAGGTTTAGGAATGCCCGTAGTGGTATCCGTCTTAATTTTCGTAATTTATTATATCATTGATTCCGGAGCTACCCGAGTAGCAAAAAGCGGTGAAATGAATATGGTATTGGGCGTGTGGATGAGTACCATTGTATTGGCACCTATCGGAGCCTTCTTTACTTATAAGTCAAATAATGACTCTGTGGTATTCAATGCCGAAGTGTATATCAATTTCTTCCGTATGCTGCTAGGTCTGCGCCCCTCGCGCCATGTATTCAAAAAAGAAGTTATTATAGAAGATCCGGACTATCCACGTATACAAACGGAATTGGAGAAACTATGCAACATCTGTAACGAATATGCCATCAAGCATAGACTGGCCGATGCACCTAATTATATCCGCATCTTCACCAATAAAGGACATGACGACGTCATAGCCGATATCAGTGCCAAAATGGAACTACTCATAGAAGAATTATCCAACAGCAAAGATGGAGTATTACTGGAATACTTAAATAAATATCCCATTTTGTCCACCAAAGCTCACAAAAGTCCGTTTGACAACCAATGGCTTAATTTACTTGCAGGAATCATTGTACCAATAGGCCTGTTCTTCTATTTCCGCATTTGGCGGTTCAGTATCCGGCTGGATAAAGATTTAAAAAACATAATCAAGACCAACCGTGAAATTCAAGAAAGAATAAACAATAAATCATTTATAATTTGACTATGGAAGAATTAAAACTAAATACCATCGAAGAAGCGATAGCTGACTTCCGTGAAGGTAAGTTTGTCATTGTAGTGGACGACGAAGATCGTGAAAATGAAGGCGATTTAATTGTTGCTGCGGAAAAAATTACTCCCGAACAAGTCAATTTCATGTTGAAACATGCACGTGGCGTGCTTTGTGCACCTATTACCATTTCTCGTTGCAAAGAATTGGAATTACCTCATCAAGTAGATACAAACACGTCAGTTCTAGGTACTCCTTTCACTGTAACTGTAGATAAGCTGGAAGGTTGCAGTACCGGAGTTTCTATCCACGACCGGGCCGCTACCATCCGTGCTCTTGCCGATCCTACCTCCACTCCCGAAACATTCGGACGTCCGGGGCATGTCAATCCATTATATGCACAAGACAAAGGGGTGCTGAGACGTGCAGGCCATACAGAAGCCTGTATCGACATGGCGCGTCTGGCAGGACTATACCCTGCCGCCGCACTGATGGAAATCATGAGTGAGGACGGAACCATGGCACGTCTGCCCGAACTAAGAAAAATGGCCGATGAATGGGGGCTGAAACTAATTTCAATCCGTGACTTGATCGCCTATCGTATGAAGCAAGAGTCATTAGTAGAAAAAGGGGTGGAAGTGGACATGCCGACTGAATACGGCCATTTCCGTCTGATACCTTTCCGCCAGAAAAGCAATGGTTTAGAACATATCGCTATTATAAAAGGTGACATAAAAGAAGGAGAACCCGTTTTGGTACGCGTACATTCTTCTTGCGCCACCGGTGATATTTTCGGATCCATGCGTTGTGACTGTGGAGAACAACTGCACAAAGCATTGCAAATGATCGAAAAAGAAGGAAAAGGTGCTGTTGTTTACTTAAACCAAGAAGGAAGAGGCATAGGACTAATGGAAAAGATGAAAGCCTACAAATTGCAAGAAAATGGTGTGGATACTGTAGAAGCAAATATCCTTTTAGGGCATCAGGCAGATGAACGTGATTACGGAGTCGGAGCACAGATACTACGCAGTATAGGCGTCACCCAAATGCGTTTGCTGACAAATAATCCTGTCAAACGTGTAGGATTGGAATCATACGGTTTGTCCATAGTTGAAAACGTTCCCATTGAAATCACGCCTAACAAATATAACGAGCGTTATTTAAAAACCAAAAAAGACAGAATGGGACACACATTGCACTTTAACAAATAAAAAAGCTATAACTCAGACGAAATCACATCATTTTTTATGCGATTTCGTCTGTTTTACTTTCATAATTAAGATATTATCCTTTATTTTGCAGCAAGTAAACTTAAACACATTAAAAAATAATAGCAATGAATCAATTATCAGATCGTCTGAATCGTTTGTCTCCTTCAGCAACATTGGCCATGTCCCAAAAAAGTAATGAGTTAAAAGCCCAAGGAGTTGATGTCATTAATTTAAGCGTAGGTGAACCGGACTTCAATACCCCGGACCACATCAAAGAAGCAGCAAAAAAGGCAGTAGATGATAACTTTTCCAGATATTCTCCAGTTCCGGGATATCCTGCACTTCGCAATGCAATCGTAGCCAAACTGAAGAATGAAAACGGATTAGACTATACAGCTGCACAAATCTCCTGTGCAAACGGTGCCAAGCAATCTGTTTGTAATACGATTATGGCTCTAGTTAACGACGGTGACGAAGTAATAGTCCCTGCTCCCTATTGGGTAAGCTATCCTGAAATGGTAAAACTAGCAGACGGAACTCCTGTTATTATCACTGCGGGTATTGATCAGGATTTCAAAATCACCCCTGCACAACTAGAAGCAGCGATTACTCCTAAAACCAAAGCATTGATTCTTTGCTCACCGTCAAATCCCACCGGTTCCGTTTATACCAAAGAAGAGTTGGCCGGCTTGGCCGCTGTTTTGGCAAAGCACCCGCAAGTATATGTTATAGCCGATGAGATTTACGAACATATCACATACAGTGGCAAACATGAAAGCATTGCCCAATTCCCTGAGATTCATGACAATGTAATTATTGTAAACGGAGTTTCAAAAGCATATGCTATGACAGGATGGAGAATCGGGTTCATTGCCGGTCCGGAATGGATTGTAAAAGCTGTAAATAAGCTGCAAGGACAATATACCTCAGGTCCGTGCTCTGTTTCTCAGAAAGCTGCCGAAGCTGCCTATACAGGTACTCAGGCTCCCGTAGAGGAAATGCGCCAAGCATTCCAGCGCCGCCGTGACCTTATTGTAAAATTAGCAAAAGAAATTCCAGGATTTGAAGTAAACAATCCTCAAGGAGCATTCTATTTATTCCCGAAATGTGATTCCTTTTTTAGCAAATCAGCAGGTGACCGCAACATCAATAACGCTGACGATTTAGCAATGTATCTGCTTGAAGTAGGTCATGTGGCATGTGTAGGTGGTACTTCATTCGGTTCCCCCGAATGCATCCGTATGAGTTATGCAACTTCCGATGAGAATATTATAGAAGCTATGCGCCGCATCAAAGAAGCATTAGCCCTATTAAAATAAAATATTCTTTCTCTATAAAAAGAACAGGCATCCGTTTTTTTCTGTGATGCCTGTTTTTTTTATTCATAAAGCAGACATACGAGCTTCCAATCAAAACAAAATTTAGATAAACAAAAAAACGACCGTTTCCATCAACGGAAACGATCGTTATTAACTTTAAAGAACAAAATTGTACTGCTTAGCCAAGGTGAATAGCTTCAGAAGGACAAGCATCAGCACAAGTTCCGCACTCTGTACACAGATCCGGATTGATAGAATACTTATCGCCTTCAGAAATTGCTTCTACCGGGCATTCATCGATACAAGTACCGCAAGCGATACAATCGTCACTAATTACGTAAGCCATTTTCGTTAATTATTAAATTATTAGTACTAATTGATGGAGCAAATATACAGCTTTTCTCTATTAGTTGTCACATAGAGATTACAAAAATGCACTAATTTGTATTTAATCTAAATATGATCATTTCATCAAAGCCTGATACATAACCTGTTGCATACGAGGACGGATATTTAACCGCATCAACTGTTTATGGTCAAAAGGACGCGGATAAATCCGATTACTCAGAAAAACAAAAACCAAATGATTTTTCGGATCTGCCCAAGCGCAAGTTCCGGTAAAACCAGTATGTCCTACCACCTCTTCGGGCGCTTCCTCCGCACACGGACTTTTCACACTATTATTCACATCCGGTTTGTCAAATCCCAATCCTCTCCTACTGATTTTTGAGGTATGGGTTAAAAATAAATCACAAGTTTCCCTACTCAGATAACGCTTTCCATTATAAACCCCTCCATCAATCAATAACTGATACACTTTTGCCACATCACGAGCCGTGGAAAATAAACCGGCATTTCCTGATACCCCTCCCATGAAAGCAGCTGATTCATCGTGTACATAACCCTGCAACACTTTTCCTTTACGCAAATAATCCGCTTTCACTGTAGGAACAATTTCCTCCTTTTTGAACTGCCGAAGCGGCAAATAAGCCGTACGGTTCATCTCCATCGGTTTATAGAATTCCTTATCTAAAAAAAGATTCATAGGCATTTTACTGATATTCTCTACCATTTCCTTCAATAACATAAAGTTCAGGCAACTGTAACGATATCTCCTGTCTTTTAATGGAATACGTCCTATTTGTACCATAATGGAATCACGAAAAGAACGATGAAGAAACATACTGTCAGCTACTTGTAAAGGATAATCAGCAGAGAAAGTTTTTGCCATCAACTCTTTTCTATAATCAAACTTATCAATGACATACAGCCGTGTATCTATTTGCGTATGATGACTAGCGTCCGGTCTTGCTCTGTAAAAACTCCCCTTATAACTGTCTTTATCTATAGTCTCCTTATAAAAAGGCCAAAAAGCAGGAATGCCCGACTGATGTAAAAGTAACTCCTCAATAGTGACACGTTCCTTGTCCGTACCTTTTAAAGCTGGAATGTATTGAGATATGCGATCGGTCAAACCAAATTTTCCTTCATCGTAAAGTTTCATAACAGCCAACAGCGTCGCCGTGGTCTTGGTTAACGAAGCCAAATCATACAAATCATCCTTTTCCACCTTTCGGTCACTTTCATAAGTGAAAGTGCCGAAAGACTTATCATATACTGGTTTCCCATCTTTTAAAATTAGAATCTGACAACCAGGATAAGCCTTCGCCTTGATTCCTTCCATGGCTATCCTGTCTATCTTTTCCAGTATTTTGGAATCCATACCATAATCCTCAGGTCTATAAATACGAGACACTTTAGGAGTTATAGTCACTCCATCACCCGGTTTGAACAAATCGGCGACAGCCACCGACAAACGCCCGTCTGCCACTGCCTTTCCTACCAAGACATCAGCCACATACTCCTGAATAACAGATTCATCAGTATGCCCCAATACTACAGCCGCTGCTTTCTTCCAATAGCCCTCCATATCCAACATAGACTTTAATGGCATCAGAAACACATAAATAACAGGCAAATCAGCCGGAAGCGAATCAAGCATTGTTTTATACTTTTTGTAATCATCCGAAGTAACCACCACAATTACACGCTGACTACCCAACAATCGTTTTCTGATAGCTTCCATCGAATCCGGACGAGCAACAACACGTGTGAGAGAAAGTGTATTTTGCAAACGATTATAAAAAGCAAGCCCAGCACCGGGAGTTTTCCCAATATTCAGAACCACCGTTCCCCTCAATTTTGAATCCAAGGGCAAGGTTCCATTTACATTGGCAGGAACCGTTATAGCAGCTTTCTGCAAGCGGAGAATCAACTCCTTCGTTTCCGGACGGTTCAATCGTTTCTCCAGCCCGGAAAGTTGGATGTGAGGTTTATTCTTCAACCCTAAAACATATTTATAAGTCAATACCTTACGACATTTTTCCGTAATCAGTTCTTCTGATAGTTTTCCACTTTTTACAGCATTTAAAACACCATCCAATTCTCTCTTCAAATTACGGGGAGCCAATAATAAATCATTACCTGCTATCAAGGCTTGAGCGCATATATTCTCATTTTGCGAAATACCTTTCATCTCCAAAGCATCTGTAAAAACCAAGCCTTGAAAGCCCAATTCCCGACAAAGCAGATTATAAATAATATGTGAAGAAATCGAAGCCGGATTTTTACCCAATTCAGGTACCTCCAAATGTCCTACCATCATACCTCCCAATCCTGCTTTAACAGCCTCTTTAAACGGAAAAAGTTCAATGCTGTCCAAACGCGCACGATCAAAATTCAAAACCGGTAACGCCTTATGAGAATCCACTTCCGTATCTCCATGTCCCGGAAAATGTTTACAGACAGACAATACCCCTCCATCCTCCAAACCACGAGCATAAGCTACCACTTTTTGAGCCACATTCCGAGGATCACCACCAAAAGAACGGGTATTAATAACCGGATTCCGAGGATTAACATCTACATCGGCCACCGGAGCAAAATTGATCTGCACACCTATCTCCTTACATTGCCGGGCTACTTCCTTACCATATTCATAAAGCAGTTCATTATCCTGTATACATCCCAAGACTCTGTTTCTTGGAAAACGAGGGGTTCCCTTCAAGCGCATAGCCAGCCCCCATTCACCATCAAAAGTTATGAGCAAAGGCACTTCCGCCAGACTCTGCGCATAATTAGTCAATAAAACCTGATCAGACAACTGACCGCCCGAAAAAAGTAATCCTCCTACTTTATATTCTTTTATAGCTGCATATATATTGTTTTTATTTCGCTGTGTCTGAAGAGGAGCCACTGTGTGTATAAACAGTTGTCCTATCTTTTCCTTCAAACTCATTTCAGAAAGCTGTTCATCCACCCATGCCTTACAATCCTGAGTATCCGCCTTCCCCTTTTGTAACAGCCCAGGCATCTGCTGTGCATACGTCATCACACATCCGACGACACATAAACTTATAAATAACAATACGTTTCTCTTCATCTAATTTCTTCAATTATATCAGATTTCCTTATACAACAGCAACTATCTGTTCTTTTCCATCCTTACTTTCATTTTTCCCACATAAACAGCATTTTTTCCCATTTGTTGCAATGGAATCTCCTTGCCATCCAAATTCTTATAAAACAAAGTCTTATCAAAATAAGAATGCGAATGACCTCCCAAGACAATATCAATATTACGAGTATTAAGAATCAAAGTTTCATCAGAATAAGGTTTTCCTTGCCACCCTAAATGAGACAAACAAACCACTAAATCACATTTTTCCCGATTCTTCAATATATCCGCCACACGCTGAGCAGCCTCTATTGGATTTTCAAAAACCACTCCTTCACAGTTTTTTGCCTGTACTAGCCCCTCCAATGCAGGACTCAGTCCGAACACACCTACCTTTATCCCCTTACGTTCCAAAATAACATACGGTTTGACAAGCCCTTCCAAAACAGTTCCCTGTACACCATAATTAGCACAAACAACAGGAAAATCCGCCATTTTAAAAAGACGTGCCATATTATCCAAGCCCAAATCAAACTCATGATTTCCAATAATCCCGGCATCATATCCCATTTCATTCATCAGCTTCACTTCAACTTCACCACCAAACATATTATAAAAAGGAGAGCCTTGTGAAAAGTCACCACAATCAAACAACAACAAATCCTTATCCTGTTTCCGTATTTCTTTTATTAAGGTAACACGACGTACAAAACCCGCTTTTCCTGCAAACTCCGGATTCGGATCAGTAATGGGGATAGGTTCCACACGGCTGTGGGTATCATTAGTATGAAGTATCAAAAGTTCTTTGATATCCTGTGCTGCCAGCGCACAACATACACACAAAGCAGTAAATAATACATATATTCGTTTCATAACGGTTCAGTTTATTCTTTAACGGTAATTCTTCCTTCTATCTTTGAGTCTATTTTCTTCCCTGCTTTAGTCTGCTCATTCACATAGTTCAGAAACAACTGACGCACTGTGGCCTTTTCAGGCAGCAATTTATCCGCATCGCCCACTTTGGCAAAAGCAGTCATATGGTCATTTCCCTCAGCCAAATAATCCAAGGTGGCTACTTTATACTCTTTGGAGTCTTCAATTTCTTTTCCGGCCACTGTAGCATCCAATAATTTTCCATCTCCAGAAATTTCAAGACAAGCGCCACTTAATCCCTCACCATGCACAGCTGCTATATTTTCAAAAAGTTCACGCAGCAAAGCCCCATTCATAGTAACAATGCACAATGTATTTTCAAAGGGAGTTATTTCATAAATATTACCGTAAGTTATATCCCCCTCGGGCAAAGCCGTACGTAGTCCCCCCATATTCGTCACCCCCACGTCGGCCATACGGCCTATATATGCAGAAGCAGAATAACGTAAAATATCCGCTACCAAGTTGGATAACTCACTTTCAGGACGAAAGCGATCCATAAAACGAGCGCTTTGTCCTATGACCGGTGACATAATACTATCAACCGTTTTTTGATACGGAGCCAAAACAGCGATTGCAGCGGAATCCGGATTAGCATCCAAAGCTGCTGTCACTTCTATCCTGCTTCCCTCAACTGATGCCAGAGAATAGCCTGAATGACAGCTTGAAAACATAAAAATCCCGGCTACTATTCCTGCCGGAATGATACACATAATTCGGTTTGGTTTCATGTTTATTAGTTGTTTATTGCCCAAATGTAGTTAAAAAAGAAGTTGCAACCAACGATATCAGATGAAAAATAGTTGAATTTAATTTGGCTGTATGACAAAAATCTAGTAATTTTGCACCGCTTTCGCGCAATCGCTGTCAAAGAAGAGTTACTTGATATGTT
>ERZ894203.1784-NODE-1784-length-10523-cov-13.093905_pt1 | contig 10523 bp, 8 predicted proteins | sample MGYA00380286_ERZ894203 | MGnify/ENA primary metagenome ERZ894203 (study PRJEB32331, sample SAMN06328484) | human gut metagenome | biome: human gut microbiome; feature: stool | host: Homo sapiens | collected 2014-02-06 ... | reverse complement strand
TATTATGCCCTTCTAGGGCTTACTCAAGCCACCGGCTCAGCCGGTGGTTTTGACTGCCTTACCTGCCTTTCCATTGGCAAAACTGGCAAAAAATGCTTGCATCTAGGCAGTTTTGATAATAGAATTACACTGTTACAGTATGCCCAAAAGCAGGGTGTACAGGAAGGTAAAGTTTGAAATTGCGGTAACAGGGGGTACTGCGTGCTGCGGCGCGCGGAGAAAAAGGCAGGAAAGGTAAAATGGAAACAGACGAGACAATAAAAAAAGGATTTCTGCGGCTGGAACGCTATGCACAGAATATACCGGGCGGCTTTCACTGCTGCGCAGAGGACCCTGAAAACGGCTATCCGTTTGTTTATATCAGCGACCGTTTTCTGGAGATACTGGGCTGGGGGCGGGCAGAGTTTGCGGCAAGGTTCGATAACCGCTATACAGCGCTGGTACACCCGGATGATCTGGCGGCCGGGCTGCGCTACCGGAATGCGGAAAACAGCGCGACTTACGCCAAGAATGGCGACAACATCTTTCGGCTGTTGGGCAAAAACGGCTACCGCTGGGTCACCAACGCTGCCAATCAGGTGGAATGGTACGGCAAAGGCTATATCGTGGGCACGATCACGGATATCACCCCCTATATGGAACTGCGGGAAAAGCTGGAACAGCAGAACCGTACCCAGCGGGAGGCGCTGGAAACCGCCAACCATAATCTGTTGCGGATGATGCAGCAGATGGAGGCGCAAAAAGCGCAGTTTGCCCAGACCGCTGCCCGGAGCATGGAAAAAGAAAAGCGCTACCGGCATCGGCTGAACCACGACGCCCTGACCGGCACCTACAACCGCCGCTTTTACGAGGAAGTGGTGCGCAATAACCTCGGCCCGGCAGGCATCGCCCTGATGGATATCGACGATTTCAAGATCTGCAACGATACCTACGGCCACCACGCCGGAGATCTGGCACTGGAAACCGTTGCAAAGGCCATCCGCAGCTGCATCCGGGAAACAGATCTGCTGATCCGCTACGGCGGCGACGAGTTTTTGCTGGTGCTGCCCGGCATCCCGGCGGATTATTTCAAGGTAAAGCTGGAGCAGATCCGCACCGCCGTGCAGCAAACGGTGGTGCCGGGCTACCCCCACTTCCGGCTGTCGCTGAGCATCGGCGGCGCGCTGCAGACCCTTGCCGACCCTATGGAGAACGTGGTGCGCCGGGCAGATCTTATAATGTATCAGGCCAAAAACCACAAGGACGCCGTGGCGGTGGACACACAGGACAGCCGGTTGGCTGCACAGAAGGATGTCTTAGGGGAAAAGCCCGTGATCCTGCTGGTGGACGATTCCATGATGAATCGCATGATGCTTGCCGGCATTCTGGGCGATGACTACCGCATTCTGGAAGCCGAGAACGGCAAGCAGTGTCTGGAGCTGCTGCGGGCAAACGCCGGGCAGATCTCGCTGGTGCTGCTGGATATCAATATGCCGGTCATGGACGGCTTTGAGGTGCTGCGCACCATGAACACCAACCACACCATCGAGGATGTGCCAGTGATCATGATCTCCAGTGACGACTCGGAGGAAGCCATCCGTAAGGCCTACGAGCTGGGTGCCAGCGACTATGTCAACCGCCCCTTTGACGCCAAGATCGTCTATCGCCGGGTGTCCAACACCATCAAGCTGTACGCCAAGCAGCGGCGGCTGGTGCAGATGGTGTCTGACCAGATCCGCGCGCGGGAAAAGAACACCGATGTGCTGGTGGGCGTGCTGAGCCAGATCGTGGAGTTCCGCAACGGCGAGTCCGGCTCTCATGTGCGGCACATTCGCATCATCACCGAGACGCTGCTGCACCGGCTGATGGAGCTGACCAGCCGCTACGACCTGACTCCCGAGCAGCAGGATAACATCCCGCTGGCGTCGGCGCTGCACGATATCGGCAAGATCGGCATTGACGAAGCCATCCTGAATAAGCCCGGCAAGCTGACCGCAGAAGAATTTGCGGTGATCAAGACCCACAGTATGCTGGGCGCAGAGATGCTGCAAAAGACTGAAAGCTTTGCAGACCAGCCGCTGTTGCAGACCGCCTACGAGATCGCCCGCTGGCACCACGAGCGCTGGGACGGCAAAGGCTACCCGGACGGGCTGAAGGGCGACGATATCCCCATCAGCGCACAGCTGGTCTCCATGGCGGATGTGTATGACGCACTGACCAGCGAACGGTGCTATAAAAAGGCTTTCCCGCACGAAACGGCTGTCCAGATGATCACGAACGGCGCGTGCGGAGCCTTCAACCCGCTGCTGCTGCAGTGCCTGCTGGACGTGCAGGGGGAACTGAAACAGGAAATTTTACAATGGTAATGTGAGGACATCTACGCGTGACAGAACAGCGATCCAACTATAAAATACCCCGCCGTACCTTTTTAAAGGTGTGCGCGGCGGCAGCGGCAGCCGGGCTGACCGCTTGCGGCAAAACACAGGCGGCGGCAGCGCTGCCCGAGCTTACGGTGGGCAGCGATAACTACCCGCCGTTTATCTACCTGAACAATGACAGCACGCCCACCGGCATTGATGTGGACATTGCCACCGAGGTCTTTGCCCGCATGGGGTATGCGGTACGGTTTGAAATCATTGACTGGGAGCAGAAAACAAACCTTGTGGAAAGCGGTGCTATCGACTGCATCTGGAGCTGCTTTTCCATGGATGGGCGGGAGCAGCTGTACCGCTGGGCAGGGCCGTATATGGTCAGCCGTCAGGTGGTGGCGGTCAATGCCGATAGCGGCATTGAAACGCTTGCCGACCTTGCGGGCAAGACCATGATGGTGCAAAGCACCACCAAGCCGGAGGAAATCTTCCTCGGCGGCACCGACCCCCGCATCCCGCAGTTTGGTGAACTGCTGAGCGCCGAGGACCGCAGCGTGCAGTACGCCATGCTGAACTGCGGCTATGTGGACGCCATTGCCGCCCACGAGGCCGCCATTTTGCAGTATATGCAGGATTGCAATGCCAATTTCCGCATTCTGGAGGAGCCGCTGCTGGTCACCGGCATCGGCGTGGCCTTTGCGCTGAACGACACCCGCGGGCTGGACGAAAAGCTGACCGAGACCTTTGCCGCCATGCGCGCCGACGGCACGATGAAGCAGATCGTAGGCAAGTATCTGCCGGACCCGGAAAAATATCTGGAGGTGGACGCCCTTGAACCGTAACAAGAAAACGTTCACACCCAATATGCGGGTGGCGGCGCTCTACCTGCTGATGGGCATGCTGCTTTTGCTGGCAGTGACCCTCTTCTCCGGGCGGGAGTCCATGCGCGCTACCGAGGAATACTTTGACCGCACCATCAACTTTGTAAAGGTGCAGTCCACCAGCTACGAAAAATATAACGATACCATCACCGCAAAGTCGCTGCGCCGGATGGCGGTCTCGGTGCGGCAGCTGGCCGAAAATGACGCTTTGGATATTTACGACCCCGAAGCCCTCCGGGCAGAAACGAAGTCCCTCTGGCTTACCGGCATTGCCGTACTGGACGAAAATGGAGAATCACTATGCGAATATACGAATGGTAATATCGACTATGCGCAGTTTGCGGAATCTCTGCGGGAGCAAGCCGCGCTGAACGTGCTGCAAAACCCGCAAAAGACCTACCTCAAGCGCATTCTGTTACAGGATGGTACAGCGGTGGATGTTGCCACCCGCCGCGCCGCAGCAGGGGACGCCGTGCTGCTGGCTTACCGGGTGACCCCGCCGGAGTTTGTGGAGGGCGCAGCCCTGTCCATCCAGAGCGTGCTGGACGGCTACCCGAAGAACATCAGCGGCACCATCTTTATCGTGCAGGACGACAAGGTGATCGCCGCAAACGACCCGAGCCTCATCGGACTGTACACCACGAACAGCCCGCTGGTGCAGGGCATCCGCAAAGCAGGTGCGCCCGACATTCTGACCCACACCCGCGACTGGGCAAATTCCGGCTGCTATTTTGGGATGTACAGCAACGGACAGAATTTTGACCTGTATCTCTATATCGACGAAAAATCGGTGTTCCGCAATTTCAGCAGCGCACTGCTGACGGCACTGATCTTCTATCTGATCTGTGTGGCAGTGCTGCAAACGCTGCGCCGCCGCTCCATGAAGCTTGCGGAGCAGCAAAAAAGGGAGCAGGAGCAGAAGTATCACGCCCAGCTGGAAGAGCAGAACCGCAAGCTGGAGCTTGCCGTCCGGCACGAGGCAGCGGCAAACCGCGCCAAGCGGGAGTTCTTGTTCAACATGAGCCACGACATCCGCACCCCGATGAACGCCATTATCGGCTTCACCTCGCTGGCGGCGACCCATATTGAGAATAAGGAACAGGTGCTGGACTACCTGAAAAAGATCTCCACTTCCAGCCAGCACCTGCTCTCCCTCATCAACGATGTGCTGGACATGAGCCGTATCGAGAGCGGCAAGGTGAAGATCGAGGAAAAGGCGGTGCATCTGCCGGATCTCGTGCACGATATACGCTCCATCATCCAGCCCAATATCAGCTCCAAGCGCTTAGCGCTGTTCATCGACACCATGGATGTGGTGGACGAGGACATCATCACCGACCCGCTGCGGCTGAATCAGGTGCTGCTGAACATCCTTTCCAATGCTATCAAGTTCACCCCCACCGGCGGCATGGTGAGCATCCGCATTGCCCAAAAGACCGGTGCGCCCAAGGGCTGCGGCAATTACGAATTCCGCATCAAGGATAACGGCATCGGCATCAACAAGGAGTTCCAGAAGCACATCTTTGAGGAGTTCACCCGGGAGGAAAGCTCCACCGTCAGCGGTATTCAGGGCACAGGTCTGGGTCTCTCCATCACCAAGAATATCGTAGACCTGATGGGCGGTACCATCACCCTTGAAAGTGAGCCGGGCAAGGGCAGCGAGTTCATCGTGAACCTCTGCTTTACCCTCAGCGGGCAGAAGGCGGAGATCAAACAGCTGCCCCAACTGGAAGGGCTGCGGGCACTGGTGGCGGACGACGACACCAACACCTGCCTGAGTGTCAGCACCATGCTTTCCAAGATCGGCATGCGGCCGGAGTGGACCATCTCCGGCAAGGAGGCGGTCATCCGCACCAAGTACGCCGTGGAGCAGGGCGATGCTTTCAGCGTGTATATCATCGACTGGCTCATCCCGGATATGAACGGCATCGAGATCGTGCGGCAGATCCGCAAGGTCATCGGGGACAGCTGCCCCATCATCATCCTGACCGCCTATGACTGGGCGGATATCGAGGAGGAGGCGCGCGCCGCCGGTGTGACCGCTTTCTGCGAAAAGCCGCTCTTCCTCTCGGAGCTGCGCAAGGTGCTGGCAGAGCCCTTCCGGGTGCAGCCGGAGCAGACGACTGCCCCGCAGCCCAAGGCAGACTTCAGCGGTAAGCACCTGCTGCTGGTGGAGGATAACGCCCTGAACCGGGAGATCGCCATAGAGATCTTAAAGGAAGCGGGCTTCCTTGTGGATACCGCCGGAGACGGCGTTGAAGCAGTGGAAAAGATGGAACAGTCCGTGCCAGGGCAGTACGACCTGATTTTGATGGACATCCAGATGCCCCGGATGGACGGCTACGAAGCCATCCGGCGTATCCGCGCTCTGCCCGACCCCCGCAAGGCAGGCATCCCTATTTTTGCCATGACCGCCAACGCCTTTGAGGAGGACAAGCAGAACGCCCTGAATGCGGGCATGAACGGCCACATCGCAAAGCCGCTGGATATCCCGCACCTGCTGAAGGTGCTGGAAGAAGCGCTGAACTAAAAACCCGCTCAGGCAAAGCCTTGCGGCTTTATCGGCTCCCCCGAAAGGGGGAGCTTTTTTGTTTCTGCCGGTCAGCATCTTTCCGTTCACGCGGTTTTATCTTCCTGCATAGGATGGTGCATAGCGGAAAAGGGGAGATGACGACATGAGGCAGACAAAGCGGTTTGCGGTGGTGGGCAGCGATGCCCGGCAGGCGGCGGCAGGGCGTGCATTGGCGCGGGCGGGGTATACGGTGGGCGGCGTGCAGCAGCTGCCGCAGGCAGACTGCATCCTGCTGCCGCTCCCGCTGGAACAGTCCGGTCTGCCGCTGGCGCAGCTGCTGGGCATGGCAAAGCCCGGGGCGCTGGCGCTGGGCGGTAAGGTGACGGACAGTGCAAGGGCTATCGCCCGGGCGGCGGGGGTGGAACTGGTGGATTACGTTGCCCGCCCGGAGCTGACCGTGTATAACGCCATCCCCACCGCCGAGGGCTGCATCGGCATTCTGCTGGAACGGCGCAGCCGTACCCTGTGGGGCGCGGCGGTGCTGGTGCTGGGCTTTGGCCCGGTGGGGCGGGCGCTTGCGGTGCGTCTGGCGGCACTGGGCGCGCGGGTGACCGTGGCGGCACGCCGCCCGGTGCAGCGGGCCATGGCAGAGGAGCAGGGGCTGCGGGCGGTGTCGCTGACAGACCTTGTTGCCGCAGCTGCCGCCTTTGATACGGTGGTGAACACCATCCCCGCGCCGGTGCTGACAACGCAAGTGCTGGCGGCGCTGCCGAAGGGGTGTCTGATCGTGGATCTGGCCTCAAAGCCCGGCGGCACGGACTTTGCCGCCGCCCGGCGGCTGGGGCACACGGCGCTGCACGCGCTGAGCCTGCCGACGGTCTGGGCACCGGAAACGGCAGGGGAGGCGCTGGCGCGCACGGTGCAAGCCATTTTGCAGGAGCGGGAGGGAACAATATGACCACAGAGAAAAAGGGCTGTCTTGCCTTTGCGGTGTGCGGCAGCTTTTGCACGTTGGAGGACGCCTTGGGCGCGGCGCAGGCACTGACGGCACAGGGCTGGACGCTGCTGCCCGTCATGAGCTTTGCCGTGCAGCAGGATACCCGGTTCGGCACCGGGGAAAGCTGGCGGCAGCGCTTACAGGCCGTTACCGGGCAGCCGGTGCTGGACACCCTGCAGGCGGTGGAGCCGCTGGGCCCCCGGCGGCTGGCGCAGGCGCTGGTGGTCGCCCCCTGCACCGGCGCAACGCTGGCGCGGCTGGCGGCGGGACTTTCGGATACGCCGGTGACCCTTGCCGCCAAAAGCCTGCTGCGGGTGGGCAGCCCGGTGGTGCTGGCAGTGTCTACCAACGACGGCCTTGGCGCCTCCGGCGAAAATATGGCGCGGTTGTGCCAGCGCAAGCACTATTACTTTGTGCCCTACGGGCAGGACGACCCCTTTGCCAAGCCCCAGAGCCTGAAGGCCGACCTTGCCCTGCTGCCCGCCGCCGTGGACGCCGCTTTGCGGGGTGAGCAGCTGCAACCGGTGCTGCTGGGACAAAGGAATGTGTAAATCTCTTTTCAGCGGGGAAAAAATGTGGTATACTTCAAATGATGTCTTGCTGGCATAAAACGGATAAGCGGAGAATACCAGATGAAAAAATTTACCGCAGCACTGTGCACTGTGCTGCTTTTGATAGGCGCTGTGCTGGTGCCCGGCGCGGCAGCAGCCGGCCCGGCGCTGGCCAATACCCGGGCATACTGCATCATGGATGCAGACACCGGCCTTGTGCTGGCGCAGCAGAATATGGACGAGGAGCTGCACCCGGCCTCCATTACCAAAGTGATGACCCTTGGTCTTGCCTGCGAAAAGGCGCAGGGGGACTGGGACGATGTCAAGCTGACCGTGAGCCATGAGGATGTCTACTCGCTGGCGGGCACGGATTCCAGCCACATCGCCCTGCTGGAGGGGGAAGAAGTTCCCCTGGCGGATGCGCTGTACGCCACCCAGATGGCCAGCGCCAACGACGGCGCCAACCTGCTGGCGGAGTATTTCGGCGGCGGCACCATCGCGGACGGCGTAGCGGCCATGAATGCACAGGTGGAGGAACTTGGCCTTGCCCACACCCACTTTTCAAACCCCCATGGCATCAGCGATGAGGACCACTACACCAGCTGCTACGATATGGCACAGATTTTGCGCTGGGCGCTGCAGCAGCCGGGGTTTGAGGACTTGTTCACCCGCAACGAGATGTACACCATGCAGCCCACCAACATCCAGCCGGTGACCCGCTACTTCTCCCAGCAGGATAAGATTCGCATCGGCTCCAGCCGCTACCATATCGACAGTGTGCTGGGCTCCAAGCTGGGCTATACCAACACCGCCCGGTACAGCTATGTCTGTCTGGCGGAGCAGGACGGGGTGCGGCTGATCTGCGCGACCATGCAAAGCCAGCTGAGCACCGATAAATATAACGATATGCGCACCCTGCTGGACTACGCCTTTTCCACCTATAAAAGCTACACCCAGCTGCCCGGCGGCACAGTCACCGCACAGCTGGCTGTGGCGGGCGGCGGGCAGAGCCTTGGCACCGTTACCGTAGCCGACCCCGGGGTGAAGCTGCTGCTGGCCGAGGGCTTATCCGCGCAGGATGTGACCGTGGACTTGGAGCTGCCGGAGCAGTATCTGCTTGGCGCAGAGCCCGCCGTGTATGCGGTGTACACCCTGAACGGCGGCGCGCAGCAGGAGAGCACCAGCGTGCGGGTAAAGGCGGAGATCACAGGCCTGGAGGAACTGCTGGAGCAGAGCGTCGGCACAAAGCTGGAAGCCGCCAGGGACGTGGAACCGGGCAGCAGCGCATGGCTGCTGGCGGGCATCTCGGTGGGGTGCACCATAGGTGCAGCCGTGGTTACCGTACTGGTGCTGCGGGTACATTCCCGCCTGAAAAAGCGCCGCAAAACGGCAAGGCACCATAAAAAAGCGTAAAAGCCTGTTCAAAACCAGACTTTTCCAGATAAAGAAAAAGCTTTCAGAAAAAAAGAGAGGTACAATATCATGGGTAAGTTTATTTTTACGCAGACCGAGATCCCCGGCGTGGTGGTCATTGAGCCGCAGGTGTTTGGCGACGACCGCGGCTATTTTATGGAGACCTACCAGAAGGACCAGTTCGCAGAGGCCGGTATCGACAAGGAATTTGTGCAGGACAACCAGAGCCGCTCCACCCGGGGCGTGCTGCGCGGGCTGCACTTCCAGAAGAACCACACCCAGGGCAAGCTGGTGCGCGTGACCAAGGGCGAGGTGTATGATGTAGCCGTGGACTGCCGTCCCCACAGCGCCACCTTTGGCAAGTGGGTGGGCGTGACCCTTTCCGAGGACAACAAGAAGATGTTCTATATCCCGGAGGGCTTTGCCCACGGTTTTCTGGTGCTGAGCGATGTGGCAGAGTTCTGCTACAAGTGCACCGATGTCTACGACCCCACCAGCGAGGGCGGCATCCCCTACGATGACCCCACCGTCAATGTGCAGTGGCCGGACTGCGGCTGTGAGCACAAGACCAGCGCAAAGGACAAGCTGCACGAGCCCTTTGCCGCCCAGAAGTTCGAGTATTTTGAAAAGTGGTGATCGCCCGTGGCAAAACTCAAAGCAATGTGGAACGGCTTCTGGCGCTACCGCTATCTGCTGTGGAACCTTGTAAGCCGTGATTTCAAGCTGAAATACCGCCGCAGCGTGCTGGGCGTGGTGTGGAGCGTTTTGAACCCGCTGCTGATGTGCCTTGTGTACTGGGCGGTGTTCAGCAGCCTGATGGATATGCGGGGCAGCGGCATCGACAACTTTGCCGTCTTTCTGATGTGCGGTCAGCTGCTGTTCAACTTCTTCAACGAGGCTACCTCCACCAGCATGAGCAGCGTGCTCAGCGCCGCCCCGCTGCTGAAAAAGGTGTATATCCCCAAGTATATCTTCCCGTTGGAAAAGTGCTGCTTTGCCATGGTGAACTGCATCTTCAGCTTTGTGGCGCTGCTGCTGGTCATGATCTTTACCGGCGCGCCTTTCCACCTGACCATTTTTGAGGCGCTGTACCCGCTGGTGACTCTGTTCTTCTTCAGTCTGGGCGTCAGTATGTTCTTAGCGGCGGCTACCGTGTTCTTCCGGGATATCATGCACATCTGGAGCGTGTTCGTCACGGCGCTGCTGTATTTCTCCGCCATCTTCTACGACCCCACCCAGATGACCTTTTCCATCGGCGGGTTCAATATGCAGCAGATCATCAAACTGAACCCCATGTACTGGTATATCACAGGCTTCCGCCGCACGGTGATGTGGGGCATCCCGCTGGATTGGAATATGTTCCTTGTCTGCGGCATCTGCGCCGTAGTGTCCATGGTAGTGGGGCTGCAGGTGTTCCGCAAAACGCAGGACCACTTTGTGCTGCACATTTAAGGAGGGTGAACAATGGAACCGATCATCAAAGTGGACAATGTTTCCATGTGCTTCAACCTTTCCAAGGAAAAGCATGAGAGCCTGAAGGAGTACTTTCTGGCCATGGTGCAGGGACGGCTGCAATACGACGAGTTCTACGCTTTAAAGGACGTCAGTCTGGACATTATGCCCGGCGATTTTTACGGCCTTGTGGGCTTGAACGGCTCGGGCAAATCCACCCTGCTCAAGACCATTGCCGGGGTGTACAAGCCCAGCAAGGGCAAGGTGACCGTAAACGGCACCATCGCCCCGCTCATCGAGCTGGGCGCGGGCTTTGATATGGATCTGACCGCCCGCGAGAACATCTACCTCAACGGCACGGTGCTGGGC
>ERZ894203.1783-NODE-1783-length-10524-cov-7.846595_pt1 | contig 10524 bp, 7 predicted proteins | sample MGYA00380286_ERZ894203 | MGnify/ENA primary metagenome ERZ894203 (study PRJEB32331, sample SAMN06328484) | human gut metagenome | biome: human gut microbiome; feature: stool | host: Homo sapiens | collected 2014-02-06 ... | reverse complement strand
GCCCGGCAGGACATAAAGGGGCTTTGCGCTGCCCAGCAGGTTCTTGACCAGATGCGGCACCGCGATGCCCACAAAGGAGATGGGGCCTGCAAAGGCCGTCACGCAGGCGGAAAGCAGGCTGGAAAGCAGCACGAGGGCCGTCGAGAAGGCCCGCACCGGTACGCCGACGCTCCTGGCGTAGCTCTCGCCCATCTGGTAGGCCGCCATGGGCTTCGAGAGCAGGAACGCCGCCGCCAGCGCGGGCAGCACCACGCAGGCCGCTGCGCCCACGTTGGCCCAGGTCATGCCGGAAAAGCTGCCCATCGACCAGTTATGGAGATTGACGATGTTGGAGTCCTGAGCGAAAGTCACCACGATGTCGGTGACAGCCGAGCAGATATAACCGATCATGATGCCGCAGATGACGAGGATGCTCATCCGCGGCACCCGCCGGGCCACCACCAGTACAAAGGCCATAGCCGCCATCGAGCCTGCAAAGGCGGCGATGATGAGGGTGGCCGAGCTGGTGAGCAGCCCCCGCTGTAAAAACACCACCATCGTCAGGGCCACTGCCAGCTTTGCGCCGCTGGACACGCCCATGACAAAGGGGCCGGCGATGGGGTTGGCGAAGAAGGTCTGCAGGAGGTAGCCTGCAGCCGAGAGGGCCGCGCCCAGCAGCACGACCATGACCGCCCGGGGCAGACGGAGCTGGAGCACGATGCCCACGGCCAGCACATCTTCGCCCCGGCCCAGCAGAGCCGCCGCCACCGCGCCGGGCGTCAGGGACACACTGCCCCAGAACAGGTTGAGTGCAAACAGCACCGCGACCCCCGCCGTGAGGGCGAGGTACGCGAGGCTGAGGCGGCGGGTGGTGGTCATGACAAAGCTCCTTTTATACGATGCGCTGTAAGAAACGGAGGGACGCCGGGTCGGGCGAGCCCTCGGTGAAGACGAGGTTCATATCCGAGATGAGGTCGGCCAGCTCCATGCTCTGCTGAAAGAGGCTCTGGGCCGTACACCAGCAGTCGCCGGACTGGACGGCCTTGAAATCCGCCAGCATCGGGCATTTTTCGATGAGCTGGTCACGGGTCTCCATCACGCCCTCGATGGTACTGTTGTAGATGAGGACGTCGGCGTCTTTGGCCCGGGCATAGAAGGTCTCCAGCGGCAGTTTGATGGTGGACTGGGCCGACGTCTCCCCCTCGAGGTCGTCGAAGATGTAGACGCCGCCGGCCATCCCCACCATCTGGGCCACATAGTCGCTGGTGCGGCGGACGGTGATGAGGTTATTTGTGGTGATGGAGAAGAAGGCCGCAGTCTTGCCGGTGTTCTCCTGCTCGAGGATAGGGGCCACCTGCTCGACCTTCTGGCGAAAGACCTCTTCCGCCATCTCAGTCTTATTCAGCAGGATGCCGTAGAGCTTGAGCCACTCCATCCGGGCCAGCGGGCCGCTCTCGTAGCTCGAGCGCTCCACGAGGACCGGCACGCCGAACTTTTCCAGCTGCTCCTTGACCTCGGGGTCGTGGAGCACCATGGTGTTCTCGATGGCGAGGGTGCAGCCGGCGGCAAGGATGCGCTCATAGTCCGGGGCGCTGTACTTGCCCGCGTAGGCGATGCGGCCCTCCTGCATGGCCTGTTTGGCCTCTTCCACATACCAGCCCTCGGCCTTTGTGCCGGAGAGGGCGATGCTGTCCAGGGCGTCCAGATGGACGAAGAGGTCCATCACCGAGGTAGAGACGAGATAAATATGATCCAGCGGCTGGCGCAGCACCACGACGTCCTCGGGCAGGTCGTCCACCTCGGCGGCCCCCTCGGGGACGACGAGGAACCGCCCGGCGTCCGGGATGTCGATCATCACATAGCCGCCCTCATAGCAGTCGGCGGAAAACTGGGCGGCATAGTCCAGCGGATAGCTGTGGTCGAACACGAGGGATGCTGTATTGGCCGGGGCGGTCTTGTGCTGCCCGCAGCCCGCAAGGGTGAGGGCGGCGGCAGGCAGGGCTTTCAGGAAATTACGGCGTTTCATCGTTACTTTGCCTCGATCAGGGATGCAGAGGCGAAGGTGAGCGTATACTCGATCTCATGCGGGGTGCTCATGGCGACGGTATCGCCCACCACATCCAGCGGGGTGTCGAGAGCCGCGACGGGGATCTCGAAGGTAGAGTTGCCCTCGGTGTTGGTGGGCAGATACTTTTCGCCGTCCACCAGCATATAGTCGTAGTTGGGGCTGGACCAGACGATGGTGGCGGTCATCCTGCCGTCGGCCACGGTCAGGGCCGCAGGGCTTTCCACGGTGGCGCGGCCAGAGCCGCCCTCGAGGGTCACGTCGCAGGTGTAGGTGCCGTCGGCAGGTGCTTCCACCGCAGCAGACTGGGCGTTGGCGACACGGACGGTATGGTCGTACCACTTGCCCTTGGAGCCGAGGATGGCCAGCTGGAAGTCCTTGTCCAGAGCCTCCACCGGGATGTCGAAGCCGTAGACCTCATCGGAAAGGCCGTCGCTGTAGGTGACGGTGTCGGTGGTGGGCTGGAGCCAGTCCCCCTCGTGGGCCTCGGCGTCAGCGGCCATGCCGACGTAGAGGTTGACAATTTTCTTGGAGACGAGGCTGACGTGGAAGGTCATCTGACCGTCCTTCACAGTCAGGGTCCCCCTGCCGTCGTTGGCCTCGTTGGCATGGAACATGGAGCTGTCGGTGTCAAATTCGGCGGTGTAGACGCCGTCGGGCAGAGCAGCCTCTGCCGCCGGTTCGGAAGCTGCCTCGCTCACGGCGGAGGAAGCCGCAGCCTCGGAGGAAGCGGCAGAGCTGGCCGGGGTGCCGGATGCGCCGCAGCCGGTGAGAGAACCAGCCAGCACAGCGCCGGCCAGCAAAAGAGCAAATTTATGGTTCAGTTTCATGATGATATACCTCGAAGTATCTATTTTACAGAAAAGATTATAACACGCAATGGCCCGAATTCAAAGCAGGCCGAAAAAGAAATTGCCCGAAAAGGCACTCCTTTCCGGGCAATCATAAACTTATGCTCAGCCGTTCAGGGAATCGACAGCGGCCTTGGTGTGTGCGACGTAGAGCTGCTGGATGTCAGCGACCTCGCCCAGACCGGCGATCTGGCAATCGACAGAGTCGAATTCGCCGGAGGCCTCGAACTGGCTCTTCCAGGAATCCTCGTCGTCGCCAGCCATATCGTTGTTGGCGTGGTCACCTGCAACGACCATCAGGGGACGCAGGACGACCTTGGTGTAACCGGCGGCCTTGACAGCCTCGATGACATTCTCGCAGGCAGTCTCCTCCGGCTCACCCTCGACGGTGCCGATGAAGACGTTCTTGTAGCCCAGAGCCTCCATCTGAGACTGCATCTGGGTGTAGCTCACCTTTGCGGTGTGAGAGGTGCCGTGGCCCATGAAGACGAAAGCGGTGCCGTCCTCAGCAGCGGCGTCCAGACTGTCGAAACCGGCGGTCTTGACGGCCTCGGCGGTGATGGCCTTGGCGACAGCTTCCTTGTCGGCGTTGATGACGGTGGCATCGCTGCCCACCTCGCCCAGCAGAGGCTCGGCGATGGCGACGGACTCGAACTTATCGCGGTAGCTGTCCACCATCTCCATCATCTCGTCGTACTCAGCGCCATGCATCAGATGGGTGGGCTGGACGACCAGATTCTTCACGCCGTTGGCAACAGCGCGCTCCAGAGCCTGCTCCATGTTGTCGATCTTCTCGCCGTCACGGGCCTGGACATGGTTGATGATGATCTGTGCGGTGAAGGCACGGCGGACAGACCAGTCGGGATATGCGGCCTGGATGGCGTCCTCGATGCCCTTGATGTCCGCTGCGCGGCTGTCGTTGAACGAGGTGCCGAAGCTGACGACCAGGATCTCGTTGTCGCCGATGTTGTCCTCATTGCGGGGGTCGTCCTTGGAGGCATCGCCGGTGTCGCGGCCAAAGTAATCGGGGTCAGCATCTTCGCCCTCGACCATCTCCTTCTGAGCGTCGGTCAGAGCGTCCCATGCTGCCTTTGCGGCCTCGCACTGGGCGTCGGTATTCTCGTTGCGCTCCTGCACATAGATGGCGTCGATGAGATCTGCCACGTTCTTTGCTGCCATTTCATCGGCCTCCTCGCTGCTCACTTCGCTGGCAGCGGCAGAGCTTGCGGCGGTGCTGCCGGCGGCAGTGGAAGAAGATGCACCGCAGCCGGTGAGCACACCGGCACACAGGGCCAGTGCGGCAGCAGCGGCGGTGACGCGCTGCCAGTTCTTGTTGGTTGCCTTACGCATTGTTTGAGTCCTTTCTGTTGTGTGGAATGTACGTTTCCGATAGAAAGGGTACGAAACGGGGGCCAGCTCAAACGAAAAAAGAGCCTTTTCACCGCGCGGAAGGCACAGCAAAAAGACCCTTTGAACTTTCGGGCTTTTTGGTACGACCAATTCCTCGTGATCCGGAGCCGGACGCTCCTGTACCAACAGCGGGCAGGTTTCCTGACTGAAAGCTCACCGCCCGCTGCCGCCTTCCCAGAGGCAAAGCCTCCAGTGACCGGCGCTGAGCGCCAAGGCAGCGGACTCCCTTATCACAGTGACGAGATCGCGCGGGACTCGCACCCGCTTCCCTTTTACCCTCCCGGCCGGGGACGAAGCCCCGGCGGCAGGCACCTGCTGTTTTCTATTCAGACGAGGTGAAGTATACCACACTCCGCCCTAAAATGCAATATCTCAGCCCTCCTGCGGCACGGTCCAGACCATGCCCAGCGCTTCGAGCTTTGCGATGCGCTCCGCCGTCAGCTTTTTCTCGGCACAGGCGTAGTTTTCGCGCATCCGGCGGACCCAGTCGCCGAGGCAGAAGCCGTCTTCGGTCTTATAGTTCACCGGCACCAGCAGATTGCCGTGGGCGGCGCAGTATTCTTCGGCACGGCGGAACGCCCCGGCCCACTTGGCCTCCCGGGCGTCCCACTGCATCCCGATGGCGTCCAGCAGAGCGATATGCTCCGGCGTCACCTGAAACGAGCCGGGCCGGGCCTTGCGGGCAGCCCGGAGGTTCGAGATCCAGACGCCCAGACGGAAGCCGTTCTCGTCCACATATCCGGCAGGCACGAGGAGACTGCCCTTCTTCTCGGCGTAGAGCCTGGCGCTCTGGTAGTTGTCCAGCCAGTTCTGCTCCCGCACGCTGCACGCGGGCGGCACCGGGGCGCTGAGACGTCGGCCTTTTTCGCCCTTGAACAGCTCTTTCAGGGCCGCGCGGCGCCCGGCGGAGAGCTTTTTGCCCTCCCGCAGCATCTGCTTCTGACGGGACAGCCAGCTGCCCAGCCAGATGCCGTCCTCCGTCCGGTACTGGGCCGGAACGGCCAGACTGCCGTGCTCCTTTTTGTATTCCACAGCCAGCTCGTAGCGGTGCTGCCACGAGTCGGTCTTTTCCCAGTTCATGCCCAGCTCGTCCAGCAGGGCTTTCCGCTCCGGCGTCACCCGGGCACTGCTGCGCTCGGGATTCTGCCATGCGTACCGCTGGCGGGACACCCACTTGCCCAACAGAATGCCGTCTTCGTCGATATACTCGGTGGGAACGTCGAGGTTTCCGTGGGCTGCGTGGTACTTCACGGCGGCCTCGTAGGCAGTCTGCCACTTGCGGTCGTTCCGGTTCGTCCAGTCCACTCCCAGCGCTTCCAGCTTTTCGATTTGGGCGTCGGTCAGCACACCTTCTTTATAAGCGGCACGCTGACTGCCCAGCCAGACGCCCAGCGCCATGCCGTCCGGCGTGACATACTTGACGGGAATTTCCAGCGTGTGATTTTCCAGATAATACTGGACGGCAGCGGCATAGCTCTTCTCCCAGAGGATGCTGCCGGTGTCCCACACCATGCCCAGTGCCTCGAGGCGCTCGATGCGGTCTGACGGCAGGTTCCCGCCCAGATAGCGCTGGCGGTTATAGACGATCCACTCGCCCAGCGCAAAGCCGTCCTTATCCTTATAATGGACCGGCACCAGCAGGTCGCTGTGGCTGTCGCGGTACCGCCGGGCCGAAGCACAGCCGTTCTCCCACGCCAGCTCAAGCCGCTTTTGCCAGTTCATGCCGATTTTGTCCAGCCGGGCAGCCTGCGCGGCGGTGAGGCGTCCCTTTTTCTTTCCGGCCCGGACAAGGCGCTGGTTTTCCAGCCAGCGGCCCACGGCCACGCCCCCGAAGCTGTAGGAGCGAGGCACGTCCAGCGTCTTTCCCTCTGCCGTCATCTGCTTTGCGGCGGCATAATAGCGCTCCCAGTCGGAGTCCAGCGCGCGGCGGAGCTGCCGGTAAGCCCGGCGGCAGGCAGAAAGGGGCTCTTCCAGTGGGAAGGCTTCTGCCCCCGCCGCGCTGCACTCCTTCCGCAGCTGCTGCACACAGGTCAGCGCCTCAAAGGCCGTGCTCAACTCTGCCACCGGCACACTGCCGCAGGCCGCAAGGGCGCGGGCCAGCATCTGCCGGTATGCGGTCGGTTCAGCGCTACGGCGCACCAGCACCACGCCCGAGATCCCGGCCAGAGGAGCCTGCACCGCCGGGCCGTTGGCACAGACCAGCAGCCGGAGGGTGGCCGCTTCATCGGCTGCAAAGCCTTCTGCATCCTTATAAATATGTGTTCCTGCACCAAACAGCTTCTCGGCCTGCTCTGCGGTCTGCGCCGCCGCTGCATCATCCTCGCAGAGGACGAGGCAGCGCCCGGCAGCATCCGGGAGCCACTGCGCCAGCAGCTGTTCCACCGGCGGAAGCTTTTCTACGGCAAGGCTCAGAGCCTGATATTTCTCGGCGTTGGGGTCAGGGCAGCCCGGCAGATGGAGGTTCTTCACCTCAGCACGGAGGCGGGCCATCGCATCTTCCAGCGGCCAGAGCAGGGCCGTATAGGAGGCCGGCATGGGCAGCAGGCCCTCGGCCATCGCCCCGCCCAGCGCCAGCGGCTCCACGATGGCGTCGGCCAGCATCTCCTCGGCGGCGCGGCAGCTGTCGCCCGGGGCGTCCGGCTCCCCCAGAGCCAGCAGCTTTGCCCCCGGGCAGAGGCGGAACAGAGGCTGGACACAGTCGGTCCAGTCCTTTGCGCTTATCTCCCTCCAGCCGTCCAGTACCAGCAGGCCGGGCCGGAACTCAGCCAGCGCCACCCAGCCCAGCGCATTCTGCACGGCCAGCTGCTCACAGCTCATCAGCCGCACCCGGCCGCCCAGCGTCCGGCCCAGCCGCTTTGTCAGGGCGCGGCGCAGTTCCAGACGGGCAGCGCAGGACACCACCCAGAGCACGCGCATCTCGGGGTGGGCGTCCAGCAGCTCCCACACGATGCAGCCTTTGCCCGTACCCGCCGGACGCACCAGCGCAGCACAGTTTTTCTGTTGCAGTCCAGCCTCCGCTGCACGGCAGGCTGTTTTATTTGAATCATCTACCAAAATCGACATATCTTATCCTTTCTGCCCCTTCCGAGGGTTCAGAAATTCGCTTTTTCTGCAAAAAAGAAACGCGCCTGCGCAAAGCTGGCTTTCCTGCCTGCGCTGCGCCCGCGTTTTTCCTGCAAAAATGTTACTTTCATGCTCTATTTTTATCATAAAAGTTTATTTCTTGTCAAGATGATTTGCACAGATTTTTCCAAATAATTTTACATTCCCTTTTTCCGGAAATTCCGGGACCGTTCCCTGCTGCCCGTTGACGGCGGGGACAGTTGGTGGTAGACTTTTTTCATCGGCTCCCATTTTGGCGGGAGACTCCCCTATTTATGATATGTGAGGTAATCGATATGAACATCATCAGCACCGAAAAAGCTCCCGGCGCCATCGGCCCCTACTCTCAGGGCTACACCGTGGGCGGTCTCGTCTTCACCTCCGGCCAGATCCCGGTAGACCCCGCCACCGGCGCAGTCGCCGAGGGCATCGCCGCACAGGCTGACCAGAGCTGCCGCAATGTGGGCGCTATCCTCGAAGCTGCCGGCGTGGGCTTTGACAAGGTGGTCAAGACCACCTGCTTCCTGGCCGACATCGCCGACTTTGCCGCTTTCAACGAGGTGTACGCCAAGTATTTCACCTCCAAGCCCGCCCGCAGCTGCGTGGCCGTGAAAGACCTGCCCAAGGGCGTGCTCTGTGAGATCGAAGCCATCGCTGAGGCCTAAGCCGCCTTTTCAGCACAAAGAGGGGCCGTCTGCACTCCATTCCGGGTGCGGACGGCCCCTTTTGTCTGTCTTCGATTCCAGTTTTTCATGCTGGTTAACTTTCCCAGCCGAAGAAATTGACTTCGTTTTTCGCTTTTGTTACAATAGAATCGAACTGTTGTAAAAGATTTCCGGTCAAATTTGAAAGAGAGGTCCCTGCCCATGTCCAATTCCCGTGTTGAAAGCCACAGCCGCGCCGAATTGCGCAACAAGATCATCAGCGCAGCCACCCTGCTCGAGATCCTGTTGTCCGGCCTCGTCCTCATCGGCCTGCTGCTGTCGATGGTGCCGCTGCTGCAGTGGATGCCCGGCCTGCTGTTCGACGGCAACGACGTCGAGGTGAGCATCTTCTTACAGCGGGCGCTGGACATCGTCATCGGCATCGAGTTCATCAAGATGCTGGCCAAGCACAGCCCCGGTTCCAGCCTCGAAGTGCTGCTCTACGCCATCGCCCGCCACATGGTGGTGGGGCACGAATCCGCCATGGAGAACCTGCTGAGCGTGAGCGCCATCGCCCTCATCTTCATCGTGCGGAGGTTCTTCTTCGTGCCGGCCTTCGGCGCTCATCTGCCCGACGGCCACCCCGCACCCGACCTTTCCCCCAGCCAGAGCGGCATCCCGTCAGAGGAATTCGCCTCCCGGCTGCGCAAGCACCTGCATCATGACGACACCGACACGGAGCTTGAAGTCGCCATCGAAGACCCCAAGTACGAGGACAACACCGACACGCTGCTGGAAGCAGACCCGAAATGAGCCTGACAACGTAAAATGCCCCGCAGGCAGCTCTCAACGAGCGTCCTGCGGGGCATTTTTTATGCTTAGTTGCTCTTGTGCTTCTGGCCGAAACGGTACTCCTTGCCGTCCCGGATGCGCTGGATGTTGGAACGGTGCATCCAGATGACCATGCCGCCCATGATGGCAGCGCCGACGGTGCAGACCACCACGTCCTGAGTCGGCAGGCCGCGCATGAGGCTGTACACCAGCGTCAGCACCGGGTAAGCCGCGGCCATGGTGATGCTGCCCAGCGACACCATGCCGGTGGGGACCAGGCAGACGAGGAAGATGAGTGCCAGCACTGGCAGCAGCACCGGCTGGACTGCCAGAATGGCACCGGCAGCCACCAGCACGCCCTTGCCGCCCTTGAAGCCGAAGTAGATGGGCTTGGAGTGGCCCACCACGGCGAGGATGGCGGCGAGGTAGACGCCCAGATAGGGCGAGACGGCAGCATCGGCGGGCAGATGGCCGAACAGCCACCGGCCAAGGCAGACGGCCACGACGCCCTTGAGCACATCGCCCACCGCCGTGAGGGCAGCGGCCTTCTTGCCGAAGGTGCGCAGCATGTTGGTCATACCGGCAGCGCCCGAGCCGTGGGTGCGGACGTCGTCATGGTACAGATACTTGCTGACGAGGATGCCGGTGTCCACGCTGCCCAGCAGATAGGCTTCGGCAGCGACCGCCAGCACAATGAGAAATGCGGTCATAGAACCAGTCTCCCTTCCTTATACGTCCTTCGCGCCCACTTCGCCGGAGCCGCGCTCACGCACGACAAGGCGGATGGGGGTGTGCTCCAGACCGAAGTTCTCGCGGATCTGGTTGATGATATACCGCTGATAGCTGAAGTGGAACAGGTGCTTTGCGTTGACGAAGGCCACGAATGTCGGCGGACGGGTGGAAGCCTGAGTCAGGTAGAAGATCTTCAGGCGGCGGCCCTTGTCGCTGGGCGGCTGCATCCGAGCGGTGGCGCGGGCCAGCATCTCATTCAGCACACCGGTGGGCACGCGGGCACCGTTCTGGCTGTCCACATCGCGGATGAGCTGCATCAGCTTGTTGACGTTGTAGCCGGTCTGGGCCGAGATGAAGATGATGGGAGCGTAGCCCATGAAGCTGAAGCACTCGGCATAGCCCCGGCGCTGCAGTTCCATGGTGTTGGTCTCCTTGCCCTCCACGGCGTCCCACTTGTTGACGACGATGATGCAGGCCTTGCCCTGGTCGTGGGCGTAACCGGCCACCTTGCTGTCCTGCTCGGTGAAGCCGACGGTGGCGTCCACGAGGATGAGGGCCACGCGGCTGCGCTCGACGGCGGCCAGTGCGCGGACGACCATGTAGCGCTCGAGGCCGTCGGTGATGTTGCTGCGCTTGCGCAGACCGGCGGTATCGGTGAAGATGAACTTGCCGTAAGCGTTGTCCACGGGGGTGTCGATGGCGTCGCGGGTGGTGCCGGCCTCGTTGGCCACGATCATGCGGTTCTCACCGAGGATGCGGTTGGTCAAGCTGGACTTGCCCACGTTGGGGCGGCCGATGATGGCGACGGGGATGCGGTCTTCCTCCACGACGGTCTCGCTGAAATCGAGGTGGGCGCAGACAGCGTCCAGCAGGTCGCCGGTGCCGTGGCCGTGGACGGACGAGATGGGCA
>ERZ894203.1782-NODE-1782-length-10525-cov-9.265521_pt1 | contig 10525 bp, 8 predicted proteins | sample MGYA00380286_ERZ894203 | MGnify/ENA primary metagenome ERZ894203 (study PRJEB32331, sample SAMN06328484) | human gut metagenome | biome: human gut microbiome; feature: stool | host: Homo sapiens | collected 2014-02-06 ... | reverse complement strand
GGGTGTAGGTTGTCTGCCCATCATTATGGCTTATTGCCGCGCCGTAATGCCAGCTGCCTGCCGCCCAGTCATAACCCATCTGGAAGAAGTTATACTGGTTTTTGTATTCGCCGTCATATTCAAATTCGCCGCGGCTCATACGCACCCAAATGCCCTGACCGCCGTCGCTCTCGCGCAGTTCGCCAAGGCGCTGACTTAAGGTGCTGTCCTCCTGCCGCCAGGCAACAATGGCAGTTGCGGCGACGTTTTTAATGTTATCAATCGTTGTTGTACTGCTGTTTTGTTTTACATTAGCAACATAACCGATATCATTCTGGTCAAACAATAAATCTCCGCTGGCTTCCGGCATAATCAAGCCTTCTTTTATCGTTACTTTGCCGCCAAGTTTACCGTCATTAGCAAAATAAACAATTTTTTCGGCAATAGCATTTAAATTTTCTTCCGTTTTTTCAATATCAAGTGTATTTACGGTATTATTAATCACACCCAAATTAACAGAAGAACCTACTTCTGCTGTACCAATAGCTACATAACCGGTATTGGTAAAATCCAAAACACCGTTGTTATCAGTATTTTTCGCTTTAAAATTAATATCGCCCGTACCGGAGTAATGTTCAATATCGAATGAAGTATTATCATCATACCTGTTTATAATACCATTATTCAGTGATAAATTCGTAATAATATTTTCAGATCTATTACCATTAATATTCCATATAGCCCCGTTTGATAAATCCACATTAATAGAGCCATTAGGACCATAAGCTTCTTGGATATTGCCATTGATTACAGCATTCTTGCCATTAAAAATTATATCAATTGTACTTGTAAGCCCCTCTGTTGCATCATTATATATATCACCATTAATTTCTATATTATTACTATTTATCGTTACATTACCATTCCAAGCATAAATTGCATAAGCATTATCATTTTTACCATCTTTACTCCCTTTTGCCTCTACATTGATAGTGCCACCAGTAATAGTAATATTACTGTTATCATGAGCATAAATACCTTTAGCTTCAACCCTTACTTGAGTACCATCACCAGCAGCTTTTGCTGTTATATCAACATTATCAAGCAAAACATTACTGTCTTTAGCATATACACCTACTGCATGAGGTTGAGTACCTCCTGTAGACTCAGCATATACCTCTTTATTTTTTATCTCATGTTTTCCACTACTAAAACTTTCATCATAAACATAACCTTCACCAGTTGCCGCCAGCGCCGTATTTGCCGCCAGCACACCGCCAGCCAAAACGCACAACAAAATTTTAGAGCGTAAATTCTTTTTCATAAAAATACCTCCCCCGTTGTTACGTGGAGGAGGAAATTACTCGTCAGGTTCTCTTTTTAGTTTCTGCGCGAAGCGCAGTTCCCCCCAGCGAGATTTTACACTTTTATTATACCATACGCAAGCGGTTTTTAAAAATTTTTGTTTGAAAATTTATGCAAAGTTGTTTGCATTTTTATATTAAAACAGCTTTGTTGTTAAATTTATTTTACACTGCTGCTATACCATGTACAGTATTGACAAGCCTGTTGTTTACAGCTACACTAACGGTAGCGGCTGTTTTTGGGCAGCAATTTTTATTTTACAGGAGCTAAATAATGCCTGCTTTAACCAGTACTAAAAATAAAACCAAGGATTTAACGCACGGGCCTATCGGCAGGCAGCTGTTTTGGTTTTCGCTGCCGCTTTTTGCGGGCAGTTTAATTCAGCAGCTTTACAGCACGGTCGATTTAATTTTCGTCGGGCGTGTTTTGGGCAAGGATGCGGCCGCCGCGGTAGGCGCCAGCACTTTTATTATCATCATTATACTGGGCTTTTTTATCGGTCTTTCAGTCGGCATAGGCGTTATAGCCGCACGCGAATTTGCCCGCGGCGAGTTTGAAAATCTCAGCCGCGTTGTTCACTGTACGGCAGGGCTTACCATAATATTTTCTATTGTGTTTACCATACTGGGCATAATATTTGCGCCAACTGTTTTGGAGCTGATGAACACTCCGCCCGAAATTATGCACTGGGGCACGGTTTACATACGCCTGTTTATGCTGAGCCTGTTTTCCATTGTAAGTTATAACGTTGGCAGCGGCATTTTAAGGGCTTTGGGCAATTCGCTTTCGCCGATGATTTATCAGCTTATAGGCGGCATAGCCAATGTTATAGGCAATTTTTTGTTTGTATATTACTGGAACTTCGGTATTTCAGGTTCTGCTATGGCAACGGTTGTTTCGCAGACGCTGGCGGCAGGGCTTGTAATTTACCATTTATATAATATGGACGCGCGCTACTGCCTGCGTTTTAAAAAGATTACCCTTAATTTGCCGCTGGCGCGGGAGATTTTCCGCATTGGCATACCGGCAGCCATTCAAACTATTGTAATTACGCTTTCGAACATTGTTGTGCAAACCAACATTAACGGGCTGGGCGTAAACAGTATTGCGGCTTACGCTGCTTATTTTAAGGTAGAAAACGTTATTTACCTGCCCATTATGGCACTGGGGCAGGCTTGCTCCACCTTTATCAGCCAGAACGTTGGCGTTGGCAAAATTATGCGCAGCAAACGCGGAACTGCCATTTCCATTTATTTCGGCCTTGCGGTTACTGCAGTAAGCATCAGCATGGTACTGTTTTTTGCAGATTTTGCTTTCGGCATGTTTACAGATGATGCCGATGTTATCGCTATCGGCAGCAGCATTGCCTTTGTTATTATGCCGTTTTACTTCTTATATGTTTTCCTCGAGGTGCTTGCTTCGTCAATCCGCGGCAGCGGCAGCACTTTGCCGACAATGTTCATTATTCTGGTAAATATGTGCGTTATCCGCATAGGCGTATTAAAATTAATTATGTATTTTAACCCCACTGCGGACGGCGTAGCCTGGGTTTACCCCATTACGTGGGTGTTTACCGTTGCCTGCCTGTACTGGTATTACAGAAGCGAACGCTGGAATCCGGTTAAGGTTCTTGCCAAGCCTGCCGTTTAGTTTATTAAAAAATTTAACCCCGCATACATACAGCAGCAATTTATTTGCCGTATGTGTACGGGGTTTATTTTTTACCGGTTTTTTAAGCTTTTATAAATATAGTGGCAGGCGCCAAAAAGCAGCACCGCATAAACAAGCAGTATTGCCGCCGAAGTTATGCTGAAATGCGCGCCGCTGTTAATACCACGCAAAAGGCTGCTGGCGTGCGTTAAGGGCAAAAGTTCTATAACAAACGCTGCGGCGTGCGGCAGCCTGTCGGTTTTAAAAAATGTGCCGCATAAAAAAGACATTGGCAAAAGCAGGTATGTGTTAAAGCGCGCCATGTCTTCAAAATTGCGTACTATAAGGGCTGCGCAAAAGCCTGCTTCGGCAAAAATTACGCAGTTTAACGCCAAAACAGCTATAAACAAAGGCGTAAGGGCAAGTTTTGCGCCAAAAAGCCACGCCAGCACCACAATAATTGACGACGAAATAAGCCCGCGCAGCACTGCCGCCAAAATTTTGCCAATTATAAACCCGGAGGCGGAAATAGGCGCCAGCAGGTATTCTTCAAGAGATTTATGGTATACCCTTTCCGTGCACAGCGGCGTAAGGCTGTTAAAGGCAATGTTCATGGAATTTAACGCCAAAATGCCCGGCACGATAAAATCGAGATATGAACCGCCGCCCGTGTTAACACTGCGGGCAAGGCCCCAGCCGAAAGCCACCATATAAAGCACCGGCGCAACCATGCGGCTTAAGATAAATTTTAACAGTCTGTGGCGCAGCACAATCCAGTCGCGCCAAAATACCGTTGCTATATCCTGTATCATTTTATTGCCCTTCCCGTCAGTTCTATAAATACGTCTTCCAGATTGGTGCGGCGTATAAAGGCGGCGCTGTCAAGCTCTGCCGCAAAGGCCGCCGCTTCGCTGCGCTGCGCAAAAAAGCGGTACTGCCTTGCACCGTCTGCGTCCCACTCGGCCGTAAAGCTGCCAAGCTGCCTGCAAAGTTCCGTGGGGCTGCCTGTTTTTACCAGCCTGCCGTCGTTTATAACGGCTACCCTGCCGCACAAATTTTCGGCTTCTTCTATATAATGGGTTGTAAGCACAACGGTTACGCCTTCACGGTGCAGGGTACGTATTAAATCCCATATGCGGCGGCGTACCTGCGGGTCAAGCGCAACGGTAGGCTCGTCCAGAAACAGCACTTTCGGGCGGTGTATTAACGCGCGCACTATCAAAAGGCGGCGCTTCATTCCGCCTGAAAGCGCCTTTATGCTTTCTCTGCGCCGCTCCTGCAAGCCAACATACTCCAGCAGTTCATCTATGCGGGCATGGCGCTCTTTTTCGGGCAGATGATGCAGCCGCCCGTGCAGCTCCATGTTTTCCCATACGGTTAAATCCTGGTCAAAATTAATGTGCTGCGGCACTACGCCGATTTGCGATTTTACAAAGGTTTCGTTGGCAAAAGCGTTTTTGCCGTCATATAAAATCTCACCGCCGCAGGGGCGCATAAGCATTGCCAGCATGCTTACAAGCGTTGTTTTTCCTGCCCCGTTAGGTCCCAAAAGGCCAAAAATTTCTCCGTCATTTATTGCAAGGCTTAAATTATCTATGGCTGTTTTAACCGTTTTGCCGCCGTTTTTGCCTTTTGTTTTAAATTGCTTTTTTAAATTAATAATTTCTATCATATTATTTGTTCCTTAATGCAAAAGGAAAAATTATTTCATCCCGCTCGCCGTTTTTGTATACTGCGGCTTCAACGCCAAAAACTTCCGCCAGATTGGGCGGAGTAATTATTTCTGCCGGGCAGCCGCCTGCAAAAACGCCCTTGTTTTTTATTATAACAACATCATCCGCATAAAGCCGGGCGTGGTTTATATCGTGTATTACCATAATAACCGTAATGTTTTCCTGCGCGTTAAGTTCGGTAATAATCTGCATAATTTCCAATTGATGTGCAATATCAAGGTAAGTTGTAGGTTCGTCAAGCAAAAGAATCTGCGGCTGCTGTGCCAGTGCCATGGCAATCCAAGCACGCTGGCGTTCACCGCCGGAAAGCGTTGCCACAAAACGCCCGGCAAGATGCGCAATATGCGTTTTCTGCATGGCGGTTTCAATAATTTCCGCATCGTTTTTGCCTTCGCGTTTAAAAAGCGAGCGGTACGGAAAACGCCCGCAGGCAACAAGCTCGCGCACCGTTAAATCGGCCGGAGCCGATACGCCCTGCGGCAAAATGGCAAGCATTTCCGCAATTTTGCGCCGCGGCATGTTTTTCATATCGGCGCCGTTTAACAGCACTTTGCCGCTGTAATTGCGGTTTAACCCTGCCACAGCCCGCAAAAGCGTAGATTTGCCGCAGCCGTTTGGCCCTATAATGGCAGTACGTTTTCCTTCGCGGAAGTTTATATTAATATTTTGCAAAATAGTGTTTTTGCCTATGGCAATGCTTAAATTTTGTACCGAAACAGAAGCCATTTTACAACTCCTTTCTCAGTAAAAACAAGAAGAAAGGTGCGCCGAGCGCCGCCATAAAAATGCCCACCGGCAGTTCAAGCGGTGCAAAAGCCACACGGCCCAGCGTATCGCTGTAGGTTACAACGGCTATGCCCAAAAGTGCAGACGACGGAATTAAAAAACGGTAGTCCGAGCCTGTTAAAAGCCGCACCGTATGCGGAACAATAAGCCCCACAAACCCGAGCAGCCCGGCAACGGAAACTGCGCTTGCCGCAAGCAGCGCGCCGATAGCCGTAAAAACAAGCCGCACAAGCTCAACATTAACGCCAAGCCCCTTGGCTACGTCATCGCCAAGCTGTAAAATGTTTAAATAGCGCGCCCCGCAAACCGCAAGTATAAACCCAATAACCGCATATGGCAGTATAATTTCAACATGGGGCCAGGAACGTGCCGCAAGGCCGCCTACCATCCACATCAGCGCGCCGTGTACCCTGTCGCTGTAAAGCACAAGTATGGCCGAAATGCCAGCGCCCAGAAAGCTTGATACGGCAACGCCTGCCAGCACAATACGCAGCGGGCGGATGCCGTTTTTCCACGCCAGAATATAAATGCAGGCTGCGGCAAGCATGGCGCCGCAAAACGCAGTTGGTACAATTAAATATTCCAACGCCGGAAACAGGACTATAACAAAAATGCCTGCCAGCCCCGCGCCGGAAGAAATGCCGATAATATGAGGGTCTGCCAGCGGATTTTTCATTACCGCCTGCAATACCGCACCGCTGACGGCAAGGTTCATGCCCACAAGTGCTGCCACAATGGCTCTTGGCAGGCGTATGTTCAGCAAAATCTGCCGGCTGGCATTATCTCCGCCGCCGTTAAAAATATCGCCCAGGGCAGATACCGGTATTGCCACCGCGCCGCTGAGCACGCTGCACAAAAAACCGCCTGCCGCCAAAACAGCAAATGCCGCAAGCATTAAAACGCGCCATTTTTCTATTGCCATACCAAATTTTTTATGTTCGTTTACAGCATTCATAACCAAAAATCCTATTCAAATTTTTCCGGATAAGCTAATTTAGCCATATATTCTGCCGCCTGCGGGTATTTTATGCCGGGGCTTAACAAAAACAGCTCCTGCGGCAAAAAGTAAACATGCCCGCTGCGCACTGCCGTCAGGCTTTGCCATGCCGGGCTTGCGCTGATGCTTTTCAGCATGGCGTCCTGCACGGTTTCCAGCTTGCCCATGCTGGTAATGTAAATAATATCGGGGTTGGCGGCAACGAGCGTTTCCAAACTGTAAGGCGCCGCCGTAGAATTGTTTTCCAATGGCATGCTGCCTGCGGCGATATTGGTAAAGCCCAGCAGCTGCGCCGTACTGCCCGCAATGCTGCCTTCAAGCTGCACCGTTACGTTCTGCGCCGTGCTGTGCAATATGGCAATGCGCTTGCTTTCCTGCGGTATTTTTGCCTTCACGGCGGCAATGCGTTCATCCATGTCTTTGTTAAGTTCTTCTGCTTTTGCTTCATTGCCGGTTATTTTTCCCAATACGCTTACGGTATTTTTTACTTGCGCGTAAGTACGCATTTCCAAAACTATAACCGGAATATTATTTTCTTCAAAATTATGCACGAATTTATCGTTCATGTCTTTATAGCAAATTACCAGGTCAGGCTGAGCGGCAATTACTTTTTCGATATTAACATTATAAACGTTGCCTACCTCCGGCAGCGCCTTATATTTTTCGCTGATGCCCGTTTTTGCTGCCACGCGGGCTGCAAGGCCTGCATCAAGCTTTTCCAGCGGTTCCAGAAAAGAGGCGGAAAGCGGCACGATTTTTTTCGGCACGTCTTTTAAGCTTACCGTTCTTCCGTTATCGTCCGTTACCGTAATTTTGGCGGCTGTGTCTTTTGGTTCGCTGCTTTTGCTGCTGCCGCATCCGGCAAGGGCAAACATTGCCGTTAAAAGTATTAAACCGGTTATAAACAAGTATTTTTTCATGGCTGTATCCCTTAAAATAAGTATTTTTATAAAAGCACAATTAGCTATGCGGCGCAAAGGCCGCATAGCTGCACTTAAATTATATCACTAACTGTAATTTTATTAAATTATTTTTCTGCAACAAGTGCGTCCCACGCTTCGTTGGCATGCTCAACAAACAGGCTGCGCACGTTTTTATTTTCGCCTATTCCGTGAATGTAGGTGTTTACTTTAAAGCCTTCTTTTTGCAGAATAGTTTTATGCGAATCTTCTTCATCGCCTGCCATATCGTTGTTGGCATGGTCGCCCGCAACCATCATCAGCGGCATTAAAGTTACATTTTTAACGCCTTTTTCTTTCAGTTTGGGAATAACATTTTCCAGACGCGGCCAGCCTTCAACGGTATAAATCATTACTTTGCCGCCGTATAAAGCGTCAAGCCTATCCTGCATTACGGCATAATAAGCGTTGGAAGGGTCGGGCGTGCCATGTGCCATTACCAGCACGGAGTCTTTTTTGCCCATTTTAGGAAGCTGCGAACCGATAGCCGCCATAGCTGCTTCCACATCATCGGCCTGCCCTTCCTGCCCCATCCAGTACATTAAAGGCGTGCCCATGGTCATCTTTTTAAACTGGGTTTTATACATATCGTAAACGGCTGTTTTATAAGCATATTCCATACCCGGAATTACATCCAGCGAAGTAAGCGCCACGCGGTTGTAGCCTTCCGCTTTCAACTGTTCCAAAGCCTGTTCCGGCGTCGGCACCGTAAGGCCTTCGTTGGCTTTTACCCTGTCGATAATGATGTGCGAAGTAAATGCCAGCACAACCTTTGTTCCCGGGTGGGCGGCTTTAATTTCGTTTACGGTTGCCTCAATGGTTTTTGCCCTTGTATCGGGGAAAGTAGTGCCAAAACTCATAACAAGAATGGCGTCCTTATCCGGCTGAGTCAAAAGTGCCGGGTCGGCAGTGGTATAAGTACGCACGCCAATCTGCGAAGCCTGCAAAAGCGCAGGCGTAGGTGCTTTAACTTCTTCACTTAAACTGTAAGCTGCCATAGTAGTTGCCGATACCCCCGTTAAAACCATGCAAGTAATTGATGCTGCCAATAATTTTTTCCATTTAAACTGCATTTTCAATCATCCTTCCTGCGTTATATATTTTCCTGTCTTACAAGGCAGGCAGAAAGCAAAATTTATCAGAACATAAAGTACAGTTCGCTGAAGATGGTTTGTGCGCTTACACTGTTAAAACTAAAGATTTTTTCATTGCGGATTCCTCCTAAAAATAAAAAATACACAAATTCCGCTGCCCGTGAAAAAGGAAGCGCAAATTTGTGTATTGTAAAAGCCTTAAATGCACATCACCTGCAACCTTGCCGTCCCTCGCAGCAGCCGGAAGCGTTAAGGGCAGCGATCTGACTTACGCTTTGCAGCGCTCACAGTGGCGTGACCGTGCCGGAATTACACCGGCTTCCCTTGATTTAAGCAATTAAGCACCCTTAACATACAATATTAACTTATGCAGCTATTATAGCACTTATTACTATTAAGTTCAATACATTTTATAACTTTTTTATCAATTAATTTTACAATCTTTTTATTCGTTTGTACTTAAGATATATATTTTTATTTGAACAGTTATTTAAATAATGCAATATTACTTAGCTTACTTCAAATTATAAAAAGGTACGGTTATGCCCACGTTATGCCCAAAGAGGTGCCGTCTTTTGACCTCACGCAAAAACAAAAAAGGCGCAGAACCAGTCTGCGCCTAAGTTTGCAAGTGGCAGGGGCAGTAGGAATCGAACCCACAACCAACGGTTTTGGAGACCGCTACTCTACCAGTTGAGCTATACCCCTAAATAAAATGGAGCGGAAAACGAGATTCGAACTCGCGACCCCCTCCTTGGCAAGGAGGTGCTCTACCACTGAGCTATTTCCGCATTGGCGACCCGGATGGGACTCGAACCCACGACCTCCGCCGTGACAGGGCGGCATTCTAACCAACTGAACCACCGGGCCTCATGTCAGTGTCCTGACAGATATAAATATTACCATAAAAATTTATTTAATGCAAGCCTTTTTGTAAAATTTTCTTAATTTGCTTTTTTAGTTACATGCCGGCGTGCCAAAAATGTTTTTAAGTTTTTTGCAGCCATTTATGCTATAATGTTATTCAGATAATTTACCGTTTCATATTTAACTATACAGGAGGTTACCTTTATGCTTACAGCCCCGGACTGGGCTCTTGGCAGCCGCTATCTGCGTGAAAACGCACCTGAACTTATTCCGTTTATTGAAAAATACGGCCCTTGCAATTTACAGCCGGAAGCCCCGGAAAAATATTTTGGCACGCTTGTTACCGGTATCATTTCCCAGCAGCTTCCGCCGGATGTCAGCCTGGCAATGGTCAAGCGCCTGGAAGAAACCGTCGGAACGCCCATAACGCCGGAAGCAATAGCCTCTGCCGCCGAAAGCGATTTATGCAGCTGCGGTATTATGCCGCAGAAGGTAATGTATCTTAAAGGCTTTGCCGAAGCGGTTTTAAACGGCGAAGTTACAATGGATAAATTTGCCGGTATGACCGACAGCGAAATTACCAAGCAGCTGATAAAAATAAAAGGGCTTGGCCAGTGGACAGCGGAGATGTTTTTGCTTCTGGCGCTGTGCCGCACCGATATTGCCCCTACCGCCGATTTTATTTTTCAAAAACGTGTTAAAGAAATTTTTAACCTTAACGCTATGCCCAAACGCAAGCAGATTCTGGAACTGACAGAACACTGGCGCCCGTGGCGTTCGCTTGCCGTATGGTATTTGTGGCAGGAAAAATAACCCAAAAACAAAAAGGCTGTGCCGTAAAATAATTACGGTGCAGCCTTTTTTATATTAATTTTTCTGATACAAAATTCTGATGGAATTTATTACGCACAGCATGGCAACGCCGGTATCGGCAAACACAGCCGCCCACATTGACGCAAAACCGGCAAGGCCTGCTATCATTATCACTGCTTTTACGCCCAGCGCAAAAATAACGTTCTGCCAGGCAATGCGCCCCGTGCGTCTGGCAATATTAATTGCCTGCGGAATGGCGCGCATTTCGGATTTCATAAATAC
>ERZ894203.1778-NODE-1778-length-10545-cov-14.399619_pt1 | contig 10545 bp, 8 predicted proteins | sample MGYA00380286_ERZ894203 | MGnify/ENA primary metagenome ERZ894203 (study PRJEB32331, sample SAMN06328484) | human gut metagenome | biome: human gut microbiome; feature: stool | host: Homo sapiens | collected 2014-02-06 ... | reverse complement strand
TAGGCTTGCCTGTTGCTTTTTATAGCTATAAATTAAACTTTAAAATATAAAAATATAATATATTGCACGTTCCGGACAATTTGTCGACAGTCTGAACGGCTCACAAAGGTGAGCCGTTTTCTGTATTCTCTTGTAAAAGTTCGGTATAGTATTTTTCAAGTTCGGGATATTCCAAAAGTCCTTTGCGTCCTTCTGTCGTTATACCGTAGACTCCTTTTTTGACGTTATAAAACCAACCGTAAACATTCATTCTTAGAATATTATACGCGCGGTCAATACCGCTGATTTCCTTTATGCGTTTCGGCGACAAATCGCCGTACATATCAAGGATACACGCGATATGTATACATTGTTCGGTGTAAGCGGTTATGATTTTGGTGTTCGTCACACCGCCTGTGTTTGTGTCAATCGTTCTGCCGTTGATTTCTGTGAGAATTTCACGCCTTTTTCGATAGTCGCGTGTTGTCGGTTTGAATTCGGTCGGCTCAAATACGATTTCCGCAAATGAATGACTGCCGCGAACTGAAACGAATATAAGTCCGAGTTCAAGTTTTTTTATCACCGCAAATGTGCTGCGGAATTTTTTCAGTGAGTATTTTTTCGGCTTGGGTACGGCGATATATACGTCTGCACCTGTTTTGAGCCTTTTCAGACCTTGTGCCAAAAGTGTTACGGATAAATTTTTCTTTAACTCTATAATAATAAATTCGTCGTCTTTCGTTGCGGTAACGTCACAGTCACGCACCTCTGCATTGACTTTGTATCCGCGTTTTACGAATAAATCACGCACAGGAGGAAAAAGTTCTTTTTCCGTCATATTTCTTTAAGTTCTCCCGGTTTGATTTCGTAATGTTGACCGTCAACTTCAATCCATACAGATATTGCGTTAGGATTGTAAACTCTGTCTCCCTTAGCGGTGTATTTAAGATTTTTTGCGGCATTCATATAGTCAACGATTTCAATATTTGTAGCGTACCATATATCGTCACGTCCGCCGATAAATTTACAGAAACCTTCGATTAAATCCCAGCTGTTGTCGCGGTCAAATTCATAACTGTGTCCCCAAACGTACATCATATAAAGATATTGTGTCTTATGTAGGTCGGCAAAACGTTCTGCATTCTGCATAAGGTTGTGACCGTGGTGACAGGTGGATTTCCATTCAAGGAAGTTGTCGGGAAACGCAAAATCTTCCGTACTTCCGACAACACGACTGTATTCTATGCCACAGGCAGGAAGAAGATTGATAATATCCTTGCTGTATGAGCCGTTAGGGTAGCTAAGACCTCTTACGGGATAGCCGACTGCGTCCTCAAGTGCTTTTCTGTCCTCAATTACTTGCTGAACAACTTGGTCAAGCGGACAACGTTCAATAGTTGGGTGAGTGCTTGTATGGCACGATACTTCGTGACCTTTGTAAAGTTCCTTGACTTCCGAAAGCTGTATTCTGTCCTCATCAACAGGCATAATACCTGTGTTAAGGTGGAATGTACCCTTGATACCGTATTTGTTGAAAATCTCGATAAGCTTTCTGTCGAAAATCTTACCGTCATCGTAACTCATTGTAAGTACCTTGTGTTTTCCTTGCGGGAAACAAGTGTAAATTGTTTTGAAAGGTCTTTTGTTTTCCATTTTTCATATCTCCTTTTTGTGTTTTAATGTAATGACCGTTATTTCAGGTCGGTTAAACAATCTCGGCAAAAGCATAGGGTTGCCTATACCTCTGTTTACAATCATATCGGTGTGCGGTGCGTGGTAATGCCCGGAAAAATATTTCGGAAAGAACATTGACGATTTACTGCCCCAGCTTGATTTAGGTGCAACGACACCTCTGCCTTTCGGTATTCTGAATTGCCCGCCGTGCATATGACCTGCAAGAATAAGGTTGAAACCGCGGTATTTTAATCTGTCGAATAAATTCGCACGGTGAAAAAGCAGTATGTCATATCCGTTGTAACGTGGCAGTTTCGCAAGTGAATTTTCGATATTTTCGGCGATTTTGACACTGTTTAAAGCAAACGGATCGTCAATTCCCGAAAGTGAAATTTCACTTTCGTTACGCTTTAAAATGACACGCTCGTCATGCAATGTTTTAACGCCGACTTCGGTAAGTTCTCGCTCAAATTCATCGTAGTCACTTCGCCATAAATCGTGATTGCCCGTTACCGCATAAACGGGTGCAATGTCGATAAGATGTTTGCATAGACGTAATCCGGGTGTGTATGAGCCTGTGTCGTGAACAAGGTCACCTGTCGAAACTATAATGTCGGGCGATTCGTGTTCTATTTCTTCAATCAGCCCAGGTACGCTGTCTGCATGGTAATCTGAAATTTGTAAAATTTTATATCCGTCAAATCCTTCGGGGATTTTCGGTGACGATATATCGTAATGTGTAACTTCAATTCTGTTGTCCAAACCTTTGACGGCAAATAATATTCCGCCCGTAAGCGCTGCTGTTTTTAAAAGCTTTTTCACAATAATCTGTCCTTTCAGATATTTATGGGTTTATTATACCACTATTTTTTAATAAAAACCACATATTTTATTGAAAAAATTAAAATAAGATGATATAATAAATGTATATGTATTTAGGAGGAATTTAACGTGGTTAAGCATATAGTAATGTGGAGAATGGCAGAGAGTGAAGATAAAGAGCAGAGAGCAAAGGATATAAAGGAAAATCTTGAGGCTTTAAAGGGTAAAATAGATATTTTGGTAAACATTGAAGTCGGACTTAATTTCAACGATACAGACGCCGCGTCAGATGTAGTACTTGTATCGGAGTTTGAAACAAAAGAGGATTTAAACACTTATCAAAATCACCCTGAACACAAAGCTGTCGGTGCAACGTATGTGCGTCCGTATGTAGCGGAAAGACGTGTTTGCGATTATGAATTTTAAGTTGTAATTACAATTTAAATGTGATATAATTAACTTTACTTTTGAAGTATAGGAGAAATGTAAATGGCAAAGCTTATAACTAAGGAGCAGATGGCGGAGCAAGAAAGCTATATAATGAAACTCAAAGAAGAAAATATGCGTTATGCTGCTCAAAACGGACACGCAAAATTAGCGCTTACCGAAACATACGGTTGTCAGCAGAATGAAAACGACACCGAACGTATAAGAGGTATGCTAAGACAGGCGGGGTTTGATTTTACGGACGACAGCAACAAAGCTGATGTTGTTATATATAATACTTGTGCGGTGCGTGAAAATGCGGAGCAAAAGGTTTTCGGCAGACTCGGTATTTTAAAGCACATCAAAGAAGAAAGAAAAGATATGGTTATCGGTGTATGCGGTTGTATGGTACAACAGGAGCATATTACCGAGAAAATCAAAAAAGTACACGAACACGTTGACCTTGTTTTCGGAACACACGCACTTTACAAAATGCCGGAGCTTTTATACAGAGCAATTCACGAAAAGAAAACAGTTGTCGATATTGACAGCAGTGACGGTGCAATCGCAGAGGATATTCCTATTATGCGTGACGATGATAAAAAAGCATGGGTATCTGTAATGTACGGCTGCAACAATTTCTGCTCATACTGTATTGTACCGTATGTACGCGGACGTGAAAGAAGCCGTACACCTGAGGCGGTTATAGCCGAAGTTAAGGAACTTGTGGCAAGAGGTTGCAGTGAAATTGCACTTTTAGGACAGAATGTAAATTCATACGGCAAAGACCTTGACACAGATGTTGACTTTGCAGACCTTATTCGTATGGTAAATGATATTGAGGGCGTTGAACGTATCAGATTTATGACATCACACCCAAAGGATTTGAGCGATAAACTTATTGACGCGATTGCGGAATGTGACAAGGTTTGTAAACAACTTCATCTTCCTGTTCAAGCAGGTTCAAACAAGATTTTGAAAGAAATGAACAGAAAGTACACAAAAGAAGATTATCTTGCAAAGATTGAAAAGGTTAAAAAGAGAATACCGAACATTTCTCTTTCAACCGATATTATAGTCGGTTTTCCAACGGAAACAAAGGAAGATTTTGAGGAAACACTTGACGTACTTCGTAAGGTTGAGTATGATAACATATTCTCATTTATATATTCAAGACGTGAGGGAACTCCTGCGGCAAAGCTTGATTTTGTACTTACAGACGAAGAAATACACGAGAATTTCAACAAGCTTTTGGAAGTACAGAATGAAATTTCAAAACGCAAAAATGAGGCGTATGTAGGACGGGTTGAAAAGGTGCTTGTCGACGGTGTAAGCAAGAATGACGAAACAACACTTTCGGGCCGTTGTGACAGTTCAAAGATAGTAAACTTTAAGGGCGATAAATCGCTTATAGGAAAATATATAGACGTAAGAATTACCGAGGCACACACATGGAGCCTTAACGGTGAGATTGCAGAATAAGAAAGGAATTTAATAATATGAACGAAATAATCGAAAAGACAAGAGAACTTGGAGAACTTATCCAAAATTCAGAAGAAATGAAAAATGCAAAGAATGCCGAGATTTTACAAGAAAATGATGACGAGGCACAGGCACTTTTAAAGGAATTCAACTTGCAGAGAATGAACCTTGCACGCGATATGCAAAACAACAAGATTTCGCGTGAAGAAGCTATACAGAAGAATAACGAAGCATTTGAAGAAATGCTTGAAAAATCGGAATCAATAAAGAAGTACATTGATGCAAAGAAAGAATTTGACGCAATGGTTAATCAAGTTAATCAAATGCTGAATTTCTACATCACAGGACAAGATCCAAACTGTACGCATGATTGCAGCACTTGCGGCGGCTGTCACTAATTTATACACAAATCTAAAGACAAGGAGATAAAGCGGAATGGCAAAAGAGCAGATGACGCCGATGATGACTCAATATCTGAAAACAAAGGAGGAATACGAGGACTGTATATTATTTTACAGACTGGGTGATTTCTATGAAATGTTTTTTGATGATGCCATAAAAGCTTCAAAGGAGCTTGAAATAACGCTTACAGGTAAAGACTGCGGACTTTCGGAACGCGCACCAATGTGTGGCGTTCCTTTTCACAGTGCGTCGGTTTATATTGCAAAGCTGATTGAAAAGGGGTATAAGGTTGCTATATGCGAACAGGTTGAGGACCCTAAAACCGCTAAAGGTATTGTAAAACGTGAGGTTATTCGTGTAGTGACGCCGGGTACGGTTGTTGATGAGGAGTTGCTTGACGAAAAGAATAATAATTATCTTGCGGTTATATACAGTCAGCGTGACAAATACGGATTTGCGGTTTCGGATATTTCAACGGGTGAGATTTATACAACCGAAATTAGCGGAGCGGACGAGGCACTAAACGAAATAGCAAGATATGAGCCGAAAGAAATACTCTTAAATTCGGATGCGGCGGAAAAATTATCTGCACAGGTTGAGTTGAGATTTCATATAACTCCCGACGAATGTACGGACGATTTCTTTGAAAATTCGGAATTTGAAAAGAATATCCTGCAGCAGTTCGGTAAAAATTCCTTGTCGGAAATCGCACTTGACACAAAACCTTATGCGGTTCGTGCGGTCGGTGCTATGATTGCGTATTTGGAACATACGCAAAAAACAAGTCTTACATATTTAAACACGATTAATACATACGAAGTTAATCAGTATATGGATATTGACGTGAATACAAGACGTAACCTTGAAATAACCGAAACAATGCGTGACAAGGTTAAAAGAGGTTCGCTTTTGTGGGTGCTTGACAATACAGAAACGTCAATGGGTGCAAGACTTTTAAAACAGTGGATTGAAAAGCCGCTTATCAATCCTATTGAGATAAACAAGAGATTGTATTCGGTAAAGGAGCTTACGGAGAATATAATGCTCCGCGACGATCTTTCGGCAGTACTTTCGGGAACATATGATATATCAAGAATAATCAGCCGTATTTCGCTTGGCACTGTTACACCGAAAGATTTAATTGCACTTAAAATGACGCTTTTACAGTTACCTGAACTTGAGTACACTTTAAGCAACGTCAAGTCACCGATGCTTGGTGATATGCGTAAAAATTTTGATTTGCTTGAAGATGTGTGCGATTTGCTTGAAAGAGCGATAAATGACGAACCGCCGGCACTTTTGCGTGACGGCAATGTTATAAAAGAGGGCTTTAATGAGGAAATCGACAATTTGCGTATTGCAATGCGTGACGGTAAAAAGTGGCTTGCGGCACTTGAAAACGAAGAACGTGAATCAACGGGCATAAGCAAGCTGAAAGTCGGCTATAACAAGGTTTTCGGTTACTATATAGAGGTTACAAAATCGGCGATAAAAGACGTACCCGATTATTATATAAGAAAGCAAACGCTTGCAAACTGTGAAAGATACATTACTCCGAAACTAAAGGAAATCGAAAACACAATTCTCGGTGCATCGGAAAAAATCGTGACGCTTGAAAGCTATGTTTTTGAACAGATCAGAACAAGCGTGAGTGAGGAAATCGAGCGTTTGAAAAATGCGGCACATATTATCGCAACGACTGACGTACTTTTGTCGCTGGCACAGACTGCATACAAAAACAACTTTACCATGCCCGAAATATCGGATAACGGCAAAATCGAAATTACGGACGGACGACACCCTGTTGTTGAGAAAATGTCAAAAAATTCGATGTTTGTACCGAATGACACTCTTTTGAATAACGATGACGACCGAATGATTATTATAACAGGTCCGAATATGGCAGGTAAGTCAACGTATATGCGACAGGTTGCACTTATAACTCTTATGGCACAAATCGGAAGTTTTGTTCCTGCAAAGTCGGCTAAAATCGGTATTGTGGACAAGATTTTTACAAGAGTCGGTGCGTCTGACGATATTTCGTCGGGACAGAGTACGTTTATGCTTGAAATGACGGAAGTAAGCCACATTTTGAAGAATGCAACGTCAAAATCACTTATTATTCTTGATGAAATCGGACGCGGTACAAGCACATTTGACGGATTGTCGATAGCTTGGGCGGTTGTTGAGTACATACAAAATAAGCACAAAATCGGCGCAAAGACGCTTTTTGCAACTCATTATCACGAGCTTACCGAACTTGAGGAAGAACTTGACGGTGTTAAAAATTACAGAATTGCCGTTAAAAAACGCGGTGACGATATTACGTTTTTGCGTAAAATCGTTAGAGGCGGCGCGGACGACAGTTACGGTATTGAAGTTGCGGCACTTGCAGGTGTTCCGAAAGAGGTAATCAACGGTGCAAAGAAGATTTTAAAAAAGATTGAGAATGATGAAATCGTTGTAGAACATACGGCGAAGAAACACGAGGACGCAACAAATCAAATCGGTTTCGGTGACGGTATAGCAAATGAAATAGCAGATGAACTTAAAAATATGGACGTCACAACGTACACACCGATTGAGGCGATGAACAAGCTTTACGAATTGGCAAACAGGGCGAAGGAAATATAAACATTTGTGGCTGTTAAGGTCACGAATATTAACGGTTGAAAGGGTTTAAAATGGGAAAAATTCATGTACTGAGCAGTGAAGTTTCAAATAAAATAGCGGCGGGCGAAGTTGTTGAACGTCCGTCAAGCGTTATAAAGGAACTTGTTGAAAACAGCATAGATGCCGGTGCAACTCTGATAAGCGTGGAGATAAAAAAGGGCGGAAGCATATATATGCGCGTCAGTGACAACGGCAGCGGTATGTCGGAGGAGGATGCGAAAATATGCTTTTTACGCCATGCGACAAGTAAGGTGCAGACGAGCAGTGACCTTGACGCAATTTATACGCTTGGTTTCAGAGGTGAGGCACTTTCAAGTATAGGTGCTGTTGCCGAAGTTGAACTTTTTACAAAGCGACACGAGGATGAAACAGGCGTATGTGTAACGTGCAAAGGCGGAGAAATACTTTCTTCTGACGAGGCAGGTATTCCCGACGGTACATCGATACTTGTCGAAAATCTGTTTTTCAACACACCTGCAAGACGCAAATTCTTGAAAAAAGACGCAACTGAGGCAGGATACATAACGGATATAATGACAAGATTTATATTCGCACATCCCGAAATATCCTTTAAGCTGATAATCGACAACAAAGAAAAATTGTTTTCACCGGGCGATAATTCGCTTGAAAATTCGGTTTATACAGTTTACGGCAGAGATTATGCAAAGGGTACAATTCCTGTAGAATACGAATCGGACGGCATTAAAATTACAGGTCTTATCGGCAAGGGAACTCTTGCACGGCCTAAGCGAAATTATCAGAGCTTTTTTGTAAACAGAAGATACATAACAAGCAGAACAATAATCGCCGCACTTGAAAATGCCTATAAAAATCAGATTATGATAGGCAAATTCCCTATGGCGATACTTAATATAGAAATCAATCCGTCACTTATTGACATTAACGTTCACCCGACAAAACTTGAAGTGAAGTTTTCGGATGAAAAGGCGGTTTATAATGCGGTGTATTACGGTGTGAAAAACGCACTTTACGAAATACCGAATGTACCGAAAATCGAACGTACTTCGGAAGAATTTAAACGTGATACGCCAAAGGGACAGTTAAATCTGAGCGACTTTGCGGTCGCACTTCCAAAGACAATGACAAAACGTCCCGAAACAACCGCATATAATCCACGAGAAAATCATTTTCTGAAAAACAGTGGGGACACTAAAAATAATTCGGTGAGTGACAATAAAACGGATAAAGTCGGGGACACTAAAACACAAAATAATTTTGTATCACTAAAACCCGATTTTATAAAACCAAGACAACCCGAAATTCCTTATACAAGAACTGTATCGCTTGAAACTCCGAAAGCGGAAACAAACGGAATACTTCCTAAAAAGGACGCGGTTAAAGCGGAAGAAGTCAATGTTGAAGAAATAAAGAATGAGGAAAGACCTGTTACTGAAACAGTAGGGGTTGAAACCGTTAAGGAAGAAAAACCGACGGAGCAAAATGTTGAAACCGAAGTTCCGAAACGCGAAGAAACTGTTTTTGCAGATGAATATTTTGAAATAGTCGGTCAGGTTTTTGATTCGTACATCATAGCCGAAAAGGGCGACGAAATGATGATTATAGACCAGCACGCGGCACACGAACGTTTGAAATATGAAGAATTGAAGAAAGATATTGCGTCAAAACAAGTTGTGTCACAAATGCTTATCGAACCTGTTATAGTAAATCTTACCGGCAGTGAGATGACTGCGTATCGTGACAATAAACAACTTTTTGATGATATAGGCTTTGAGTCGGAAGAATTCGGCGACGACGCGGTTATTGTACGAAGTGTTCCGGGTGAAGTTGAACTCGGTGAGGTTGAACCGCTTGTGCTTGAACTTGTCGCACAAGGCGAGGAACTGAGGAAAGAACTTATAACGGAAAAGAACGAAAGACTTTTATATACGATTGCGTGTAAATCGGCGGTTAAAGCGAATATGCGTATGAGTAAGATAGAAATGGAAACGCTTGTGAGAAATGTGTTAAGGCTTAAAAATATTAATACTTGCCCTCACGGCAGACCTATTATAGTAACAATGAGCAAAAAGGAACTTGAAAAGGAGTTTAAGAGAATTGTCTAAGATACCTCTTATTGTTGTTGTCGGACCGACCGCATCGGGAAAAACGGCACTTGCGATTGATATTGCAAATTATGTCGGCGGTGAAATCGTCAGTGCCGACAGTATGCAGATTTATAAATATATGGATATAGGCTCGGCAAAACCGACTGCGGAAGAAATGAGTCAAGCCGTTCATCATCTTATCGGTTTTCTTGAACCTGATGATGAGTTCAGTGTTGCGGACTATACCGAGCTTGCACATAAGACTATCGCGGATATTACCAGTCGCGGCAAAATTGCCGTAATGGCAGGCGGTACGGGACTTTATATAAATTCTGTTGTAAATGACGTTACATTCGGTGAGATTGACACTGATTACGAACTTCGTGAAAAATTGCAAAAGACGGCAGAGGAAAAAGGCAGTGAATATTTGCTTGATATGCTTGCGGAATTTGATAAGGAGTCTGCTGAAAGAATGCACCCTAATAACGTCAGACGTATTATTCGTGCGATAGAGTTTTATAAAACGACAGGCAAACCGATTTCTAAACACCAAGAGGAAACAAAGCGAGTTGAAAGCCGATATAATCCGCTTATGATTTGTATTGATTGGGATAGGGACGTACTGTATGACAGAATAAACAGACGTGTCGATATTATGATAAAAAGCGGACTTTTGGAGGAAGTTAAATGTCTTATGGATATGGGCTATACGAAGGAATTAAATTCAATGAAGGGTATAGGCTATAAAGAAGTTATGGACTATTATGACGGTAAAATGAGCCTTGAAGATGCCGTAGAACTCATAAAGCAAAGCTCACGCCGTTATGCCAAACGTCAGCTTACGTGGTTCAGACGTGACGATAGGATACATTATGTAAGCAGTAAAAATCCTTTTGAAGAATCGAAAAAATTAATTGATGAATTTTTGAATAGGTAGTTTTGAAACGGTTAAAAAATAAAGGCAAGCTGAGTGTGTGAGATTATTTCTGTAAATTAATTTTTCTATGATAAAATACTTAGT
>ERZ894203.1775-NODE-1775-length-10560-cov-30.132413_pt1 | contig 10560 bp, 8 predicted proteins | sample MGYA00380286_ERZ894203 | MGnify/ENA primary metagenome ERZ894203 (study PRJEB32331, sample SAMN06328484) | human gut metagenome | biome: human gut microbiome; feature: stool | host: Homo sapiens | collected 2014-02-06 ... | reverse complement strand
CCAAAGGGGGCAATCCTGCGTGCCCAAAAGGGTCAAAGTCGCGTGGCTTTTCCAACTGGCGTGCCAACGACAAGGTAACGGGCAAAAAGGGAAAGCGAATCAGATTCATCGACCTCATAAAGTGACTGCCCATGAAAACCAAGTATTTTGAAGAACTGAAGCCCAAGCTGATTTATGTGTTCCGCATCAACGACAGCGCACATCGTGACTGCCTCAAAATAGGTGAGGCTACTATGAATGTCAACCCAGACGAGGTGGACATCACTGCCATTGTACCTAACAGTAAGGTGCTCAACAAAGCAGCCCGTAACCGCATTGACCAATATACAGCCACCGCCGGAATTGCCTACGAACTACTTTATACCGAATCTGCCAGCTACCGTAAAGGCTCACGGACTATAGGTTTCAACGACAAGGATGTGCATGAGGTATTGAAGCGCAGCGGTATTCAACGTAAGGAGTTTCATAATATCGACAAAGGCGGCAAGGAGTGGTTCATCACTGACCTTGAAACCGCCAAACGAGCCATCGCCGCCATAAAAGAGGGATGCGAATCGCTCAATCCATGCGAAATAAGCATCGGGCGGTCGCCCATCGAATTTCGCCCCGAACAGACAAAGGCTATAACCAAGACAGTCAAACTCTACAAGAAGGCAGGAGAAAAAAGCCGCCGTATGCTCTGGAACGCCAAGATGCGTTTCGGTAAGACACTCTCAGCTCTCCAAGTCGCCAAGGAGATGCAATTCTCCCGTACCCTTATACTCACTCACCGCCCTGTGGTCGATGCCGGATGGTTTGAGGACTTTGACAAAATTTTCTATGACAGTCCCGGCTATGCCTACGGCTCGAAAAATCACGGTTCTTCTTTCGCCAGTCTTGAAAGCCGCCACAAGCGTGAGGGCTTGCGATATGTTTTCTTCGCTTCGATGCAAGACCTTCGTGGCTCTGAGACTGTTGGCGGTAAGTTTGACAAGAACGATGATATTTTCTCTACTCCGTGGGACTACATCATTATCGACGAGGCCCACGAAGGCACTCAGACCGCACTCGGCAAGGCAGTGATTGCCGAACTAACAAAGGATTCCACCAAAATTCTCCAGCTCTCCGGCACTCCGTTCAACCTTATGGGCGATGCCACCGAGGATGAGATGTTTACATGGGACTATACCATGGAGCAACGGGCAAAGCAGGAATGGGATCAAAATCATTTCGGCGACCCCAATCCATACGCCGGGTTGCCCCGAATGAACATCTATACTTACGACCTTGGCAGGTTGTTGCGTGACTTTGCCGACGAGGACATTGCCTTTAACTTCAAAGAGTTCTTCCGAACCAATGACAACGGAGAGTTTTTGCATCATGCCGATGTACTCCGTTATCTCAATCTTCTTACCAAAGAAGACCCCGAAAGTATGTACCCCTTTGCCAATGCCCGATACCGCAGCATCTTCCGCCATACACTCTGGATGGTGCCGGGCGTGAAAGCCGCCAAAGCCCTCTCGGCAATGCTCAAGGAGCATCCTGTGTTCGGCAACTTCGACATTGTGAATGTGGCGGGTGACGGTGATGAGGAAGAAGACCGTGAAGAAGCTCTCAAAAAGGTAAATAAAGCTATCGCCGAAGCGCAGCATGGCACAATAACACTCTCTTGTGGCAGACTGACCACAGGCGTGAGTGTCCCTCAATGGATGGGGGTATTGATGCTCTCAGGCTCATTCAATACAGCCGCATCCGCTTATATGCAGACCATCTTCCGTGTTCAGACACCCTATTCTATAAACGGGCTTGTCAAGGAAGACTGCTATGTGTTCGACTTTGCGCCCGACCGTACACTGCAAGTGCTTGCCTCTGTGCCGCGTGTTTCTCACAAAGCCGGAAAGACTACCGATGCGCAACGTGAGGCCCTCAATGACTTCCTCAATTTCTGCCCCGTAATCGGTATGGAGGGCAGCGTGATGAAGCCTTACGATGCCAACAAAATGATGGAGCAGTTAAAGAAAGCCTATGTGGAGCGTGTTGTGCGCAACGGTTTCGAGGATGGCTATCTCTACACAGACGAACTTCTGAAACTTGATGAAGTGGCTGTTAAGGACTTCAAAGAGCTTAAAGGCATTATCGGACAGACCAAGGCTATCGGCAACAGTGGTAACATTGATGTCAACGCCCAAGGTCTGACCAATGAGGAATACGAGGAGAAGGAGAAGCTTGAAAAGAAGAAGAAAAAGGAACTGACCGATGAAGAGAAGGCTCGTCTCGAAGAGTTGAAGAAAAAGAAAAAGTTGAAAGAAGATGCCGTCTCTATCCTTCGCGGCATCTCAATCCGTATGCCCCTGCTTATCTACGGTGCAAGGATTGAGAACGAGGACGAACAGTTGACAATCGACAACTTCACTTCACTCGTTGATGCCCAGTCATGGGAGGAGTTCATGCCACGTGGCGTGACCAAAGCCACGTTCAACAAGTTCAAACGCTACTACGACCCCGACATCTTCGCCGCCGCAGGTAAGCGCATCCGTGCCATGGCTCGTGCAGCCGACCGCTTGACCATCGAGGAACGTATCGAACGCATCACCGACATATTCTCCACTTTCCGCAATCCCGATAAGGAAACAGTATTGACTCCGTGGCGCGTGGTGAATATGCATATGAGCGACACACTTGGTGGCTATACGTTCTACAACGAGGATTTCAGCGAAACCATCGCTGAACCTCGCTATGTAGAGCACCACAAGGTTACTGACGAGGTATTCGCCCCCGGAAGCCACCTTTTGGAGATAAACTCCAAGTCGGGTCTCTATCCACTCTACCTTACCTACAACCTTTATCGCCGTGCTTGCAAGGATGCGATGTTCTCGCCTCAAACCCTTAATGAGCACCTCGCTATCTGGGACAAAGTGGTAAGCGAGAGTATTTTCGTTATCTGCAAGACCCCGATGGCTAAAGCTATTACCCGACGCACCCTAATGGGTTTCCGCAAAAGCTCCGTGAACATGTGGGCACCAGAAGACTTAATCAACAAAATCAAGAATCAACCCGAACTTTTCATCAAGAAAGTTCATGACTTAGTAGGAAAAGACATGAAAATTAATGCAATAGTAGGTAATCCGCCGTATCAAGTTATGGATGGAGGAACCGACAGAGGGGCAATACCAGTCTACAATTATTTTGTAGAAGTTGCCAAAAAAGTATCTCCTGCCCACATCTCTATGATTATGCCAGCAAGATGGTATGCAGGTGGTCGTGGTCTTGATGATTTCAGAACAATGATGATGCAGGACAAAGATATAGCTGAGCTATCAGATTTTGAATTGAGCAAAGACTTATTCCCAACAGTTGATATAGCTGGTGGACTTTGTGTAATTCTTTGGTCAAAAGGTCATAACTCAGAGTGCCGTGTCGTTAACCATGGAGCACTAAAAGATTCTGTCGCAAAACGCTATCTTGATGAGTTTGAGGTGGTAATTCGTTCAAATGCAGCAATCCCTATTATAAGAAAAGTCATTGCCCCAACCTCTGATTTCCTAAACCAAAAAGTATTGTCAATCAATCCATTTGGCTTTAGAACGTATTTTCGAGGTTCCGAAACAGGGGACATAAAAATACTCACGAGTCAAGGATGGTCAAAAGTTAAACGGACTGACATCACTAAAGGGCTAGACTGCGTTGATGTATATAAAATCATTGTTGGCCGCTTTGTACCCAGCAATGGCGAAATGAGCGTTAAACCTGGAGAGGGATATCGCGTAATTACTGACCCGAAAATTCTCTTTCCTGGAGAAATAAATACTGAAACATATATCGATACAGCTGTTTTCCCAACGGAAGAAGAAGCTGTAAATTATAGATCTTATTTGTTGACTAAATTTGTGCGATATTTGCTTCGGCAGGGTGTTACCTCGGTAAACGTAACAAAAGAGTGTTTTGCCTTTGTTCCCAGCCAAGATTTTACTTCAGAAAGCGATATTGACTGGTCGCAGTCTGTTGCCGACATCGACCGTCAACTCTATACCAAGTATAAGCTGACCGAGGATGAAATCGCTTTCATCGAATCAATGATAAAACCGATGTAATAGCAAACGAGGGCAAGTATCGCACTCTTGCCCTCGTTAAAAACTCATTTTTCTTTTCGCACACCTTTAAATGGTGTACCATCTTGTTTGACATCCATGAAACGCCCAGTATCTTTATCCCTTTTTACCCATTGTTCTGTTTTGGGATTAAAAACTTGAGAACGTTCTCTCACTGCGCCATTGCGATGCCCATCTCTTGACGGTGGATTTGTTGCCATATTTAGCCTCCTATATTTTATTCTTGAATTATATAGCCAAGAACACGCTATTATGCTTATTCATCCAGATGTAATGTTCACATATATGTATGTAGATTATGACTTATAATATTTATCATACGATAAAAATATATGCCTTTATTTAAAGAATAAATTTAAATCGACTTCCTTTCCGTACAACTTCGTTAATTGACGAGAACCAATGTAAGCCCCTACCGGTTTTAGGCTAAAGCTATTTATTGGTCTTTCATTCAGTAATTTAATTGCGATAGGCCAATTAGGATGAAACTTCTCATAATATGAATTGATTTTTTCATTACTCACCATATCCAAGTGTGATAGTAACTCTTTAATATCTGCTTGCATAGAGCCTAAACCAGATTTCTGTAATACATCCACATAATTATCCTGCTTGAGCAATAAAGGAGTAATTGTTCCATCCTTATTGAATTTAAGTATTTGACTTAAAGTAATGGCGTGATTCGGAGTGTTGGATGGAGGAGAAAATAGAATAGCATCTCTCTCTTCATCGAAATTAATACCATACTTCTCCATAAACTCCTTTGAAATAGATACATCTATTGGGGAAACGAATGCTAATGGGTAATTCTTGCGGTTCTGTTCAATCCAATCTTCACTTTGTCCAAACACTGATGACGAAACGCAGTCTGCTTGTACCAGATATTCAATATCTAATCTATTTATTCGCGGAACAATGTCAAGAATTGAATCTAAACATTTTATCCAATTCTCTAAGGCTTGCATATTACCTGTCACACATAATTTCGCATAAGTAATCAAAGTTAAAACAGCAACATTCTCACGTGATAATTTAGGAAGTGTCCTGATGGCTTCATCAATTAAGAACTGTTTGGAAGTTCGTTCTTTTTCCTTAACACGTTCTATTAACAAGTCAATTAAAGCTTCTCTATCTTCAGAATCTCCAGATTTTAGATAACCTAAAGTTGCCTCGCGAGCCGCAAATTGCATTGCAGGTTCAGCGAAACGACTTATTTTGTCAGAGACTTTTTTATCAAGTTCTGACTCTAAAGATTTTGTAAATTCATCAAAACGAAGTAACACTGTATTTTCAGCTTGTAACTTGCAAACCTCAAGTTCTGACTTGACTAAAGCTTGCACTAATGGTATAACATCTCCGATTTGCAACCCATTATTGCCGTTGTTTATATTGTAGATATTACCATTTGCTTGATTGACAGTTGAATTGTCCGATACCCTACCAATTTGTAGTTCATCACCTTTATTTAGCATGTCTATTATGTGTTATATTACCATTTGCTTGATTGACCTCTCCTCCACTTACTTTTCCGATTTTCATACTTATATTATGCTTCTGCTTCTTAAAAATGAAATTACATAAAAAAGTAAGTACCGCACATCCTGCTATTATAAAGGTGCATACCCAAACGTGGGATTCCATCCAAGTTAATATTGTATGTATCATATTCTATTATGTATTAAATTTTTCTTTTTTGCTCCAAAGACAAATTTATAATGATTTAATATTATTCAGCAACCTTATCACTTTATGTATTTCTGAATACGCCTTCAAATCCTCAGGCGATTCTTTGCAGAGTTGGCACAACTTTTCAGAATTTAACATCGCTCGTTCCAAATCACCATTCTCTGTCAGGTATTTGTAGAGATTGGTGCGTATGAAATACCGTTTGGTCTTCTCGTAGCCCGGCATATACTTCTGCAATTCAGGAAGCAGTTGCTCGTAACTTTCGTATCGGCGACAAACTACATTAGGCAAGAAATGTAGCAGGAACCAGAACTCCGTGCAAGGATTCGTTTCTACAAACATCACCCTTCCGGCATATCTCTTTGCAGCATATTTCTTCTTTGCACGTTGATACAACTGCATTTCAGATGGAAACTGAAATAGTCTGTCCATATCAAACAGACATACGATAAAATCATATTGTTTGCTCAAATAGGATTCAACCAGTTTCAGTATATGGTTGATGTCGCTATGCTGCGGAAAATCAGGTGCAACCTTGAAAGGATAGCGACAAGCCACCCTCAAAGAGTCGAAATAGAACCACTCGGTCTCTCCTTCGCCTATGATGGCGATACTTTTTGTTACTGTTCGCCCCATATTGTCAGTCGTTTAAGTTAATATACTGACTGCCAAGGAACGGCAGTTTTACTAATTTACCTTGTTTATAGGCATTATATGGAGAGAGATTCTTATGTAGCCCCAAAGAGGACAAACGCACTATTTTAGTTTCGCCAAATTCGTCTTTGTCTGTAAACCATATCGTATCACGTCGAATGAAATCCTCATTGAGAAGATTGATGTCGTGCGTTGTTAATAGCATTTGCGATGTTCCTTCACTATTTGCTAAAAAGACTTTCAGAAAATAAGCCAGCAGTTCGTAATGAATGCTTGTTTCGACTTCGTCAATCGGAACAAACCGATTGGTCTTTAGCAAGAAATTCAGAATCACAGCCATACCTAAAAACCTCATTGTACCGTTGGATTCGTATTCTTCCGACAAATCATAAAGTTTATCGCCAGCTTTATGTTTGAATGTCAATTCGGTATTTGTGATTTTCCCCTTTCTAAGCATATCGGCTTTTGCTTCATCGCCAATAGGGGCGTTCTGAATCAGTTGCTCCAGTTCTGGGGTAATCAATTCCTCCTCCTCGTGTAATGCAACATCTTCTATGTTGAAGTCAGAGGCTTTCAGGAAGTTTAGGATAAACTTCTTTAAGTCACCCGATTCGTCTTTATCCAATCGTGACTTGACATAACCCGAAAGCAACATACCCGGTGCGAGTACCTCTTTCACCTGTTTGGCGAAATAATCGTACACATCATTCAGTTTAGTCCGCTCCACGTTGCTTTTACCAAATGCGGCAAGCACACTGCTATTATTAATAGTGTTGCCGGAAATCACATCTTGACTTTTCTTTGTCATTTTCAGATTTACGCCGAAATCTATTGTCGTGGAATCGGTTGCTGCATCATAACTGCGGCTATACAATTTAGTAGGTCGGATAGAATCATAAACAATCAGCGTCTCAGAATGGATATATTTTGCATCCAATTCAAAAGTAAGGATATACTTCGACTGACCAATATAGAATACCATCGACATCTTAGTTTTTTCATTCCTTGATGTATCATCCAGCATGAAAGGAACAACCCCAGTTTTCTCGTTTCGGTCTTTGGGCATCCTAAGCACAAGCATCCTGAAAAATTCAACAGCATTCAAGATGTTGGTTTTGCCGGAAGCATTAGCACCATATATGATGCCTACTTTTAGTAACTTTACCCCGTCCTTAACTTCATACGAATATTCGTCAGACATAAAAGTATCTGACGAAGGCTCAAAACTTATCTTTTGTGGAGACTTTATTGAGAAAAAATTTTCAATATTGAATTCTGCTATCATATTCGTTGAATTTATCTGTTACACGGTGCAAAGGTACAAATAAAATCCCATATAGCAAATTATAATTCATGTTTTCGTAGAAAAATTACAAAGTATAGATGCAAGATATGTCATTTGTGTGTTTTTAGAGGCAAATTCAAGTCAAGCCCATTCCCAATTCTATGATAGTATTTGTTTCGTTGTTTGGATTATCGCAGTGGTTAAATAGTGGTGCTAAAATGATACTAAATTGAAAGTTATCCGCTTTTATGTTGTTATAATATCTTAAATATCAGCATATTGAAAAATATTATATCTTGTTGCCCAGCAATCATAGCAATGGAAGTTCCGCTTGCGACCATTCCCAATGCGACTGTATCTTTTCCTTTAGGGGCTATGATAACAGCCAAAGGTGATACGATAGACCAAAATATGGCATGTGAACAAGCAACCCCAATACGAGATAAGAGTACAAGTATGAAATTATTAGAGATTGCCGCCACAATATGGTTTACAACAAAAAATCCAATCACACAAAATAATAATTTCCGATACTCTGTTTTAGAAAATAAAATCATTAATGGCAGTGATAATGTGGCAACTCCCAGTGCATAAACAGAAATCAAAAGCCCAGCATGTGTTTCTGATATGTTGAAAGAAGAAGCTATATTAACCAACAACCCAATAGGAATGAACTCCGCTGTGTTAAAGATAAAAGCGGAAATAGTTATTCCAATTAGCGGAAGCCATTTTTTTATATTTGTACATTGTCTATTCATAATACAGTATTGCTGTTTTTCAGGTGCAAAGTTATTGCCTTATACAATATTACACAAGTACGGTAAAATTATTCATATATGGGTAAATTTATCCCTATATACACTTTTGTCCGCATTAAATAAAAGACGTATCTTTACAGCGAATATTTAAGAGTAATATTATGTACGAGAAAAAAATACCCTTTGATATAAATTGTGATATAAAAATCACGATGGAAATAATAAGTGGCAAGTGGAAGTGCTGTATCGTAAATCGTTTGGCAAACGGCCCGAAACGTCCGAGTGAACTTCACCGGATTTTTTCAGATGTAACACCACGAGTTATCAATCAGCAATTAAAGGAGCTTGAATTTCACGGAATTATACAAAAGAAAATTTTCACAGAGCTACCACCACACTCTGAATACTCGTTAACGGAAGCTGGGCAAACATTACTTCCTTTGATTGCAGAACTTGAAAAGTGGGGAGCAGGTTATCGACCAAAGTTAAAGCAAATTCTCAATTTAGAATAGATTTTGAAGAGTAATGAAAAAAATCGCTGTAACTGATGATTTAGTGCAAGGTGCAAGTATATATTTATATATATAGCTTGCACCTTGCACTAACCGCAGAATATTTATTTTCAATGATTTGCAATTCAAAAAAAAGTGTATCTAAAAGACGAAATTTTAGTTTGGAGTGCCAGATTTATCTTGGAACGGTTCATCTGACACTCCCAATTAATTACAATTTGAATCCCCTGCTTTTTCTTGGCTCTTTTGCAGACTGTCGTAAACTTTGCCTTAATTTATCAAACTGCTCTTTGAACCATTCACCTATCGGTTGCCTGTTTATGGTCAGCACAAGTTTACTGCTATCGGTTGAGTTTTTCTCTACTCTAAAAATATCGTTCTTGATTTCAAATCTTCGTTTATGTTCTTCGGAATAGATTTTCCCATTGCATCTGATAGCTTCTTTCTTTGTTAGAAGACAATCTATCATATCTTTGGTAAATCCAATGACTGTGCACAATTTTTCCATTCTCAACATTTCTTTGAGCATCGGAAACCAGTTGAATGCCTTTTCAAGCAAGGTGTTCAGTCTTGATATTTCCCTGTCTTTGGCTTCAAGTTCTTGGTTATGTATTCCTTGAAGATTGCGTATTTGTTTGCCGTGCTGTTCCTGTATTTGTTGCATCTTGGCTTTTAGTTCGTCAATACCCTTATTGCGCTTGACCACTTCCTGACGCAATTTCTCGTTGGCTTGTTCCAGTTCTTTCAACTTTCCACTTCCGAAAAGAGAACCAACTCCGCTTGCTATGGCAGTGGCAGCATCAGTGGCTACGCTTTTGAGTTTGTCCGTGCGTATCTCTGATTTTACCTGTCTGAGTTCCTGTTCGGCAAGGCTTACCTGTTGTTCCTTGTGTCGCTTTGTTTCATCTATGCGTTGCAGTTCGGCTTTCTGCTTCTCTATGATGAAGTCATTACGCTCCAGATGCTCCTTGCCTGTCTCGGCTTTTGACTGTCCACGTTTCATCAAGAGGATGTCAGATGCCAAAGTCTGCATTTCCATCATATCATTGTCATTGAGCTTTCGACTTTTGCCTGTGTCGTGGTTCATCCAGTCGAATACGATGTGTGCGTGGTAATTCGGCTTGAACCATTTTTCGCCTATTTGGAAACTCTCCTTGTCCCCTGCATCAGGCTGTCTGTTCAGCCAATGCCCTTCGTCCTTGTGCAGGAAGATTTGAAGCGGAGTGATGCCCCATCGTCTTTGGCATTCCTCGCCAAATTTCTTCACGTCTGCCAGTGTGGTGTCCGGTTTGATGAGCAACACACCCTCACGGATGGGTGAGCATCCTGCCACTTTTATGATTTTCCCGTTCTTTCCTTTGCGCTCACGTTCTTTCTCCTGCATGGCACGACCTGTCTTTTCCTTTACCATCCGTTTGATGTTGTCGTAGTGCGTCTGCAAATTCGGATTGCCGAAGTCCGGGTTTACCCACTGCTCGTTGTCGGCAGAGAGTTCGGACACAATGTAGATTTTGGATTCACTGATATTACGCATATACTCGGCAGTCCTTCGGTTGTGAGCCTCGCTTGATTTGGTG
>ERZ894203.1757-NODE-1757-length-10626-cov-12.211333_pt1 | contig 10626 bp, 9 predicted proteins | sample MGYA00380286_ERZ894203 | MGnify/ENA primary metagenome ERZ894203 (study PRJEB32331, sample SAMN06328484) | human gut metagenome | biome: human gut microbiome; feature: stool | host: Homo sapiens | collected 2014-02-06 ... | reverse complement strand
GAAAAATAGCCCGATTAAAAAAAATCACGGGCTATTTCACGGGAGTTTGGGTTTATAGAAGGAAGGGAGGCTGCGGCCTCCCTTTTGTTTTAGAAGTTCCAGTTTGCTCTTGCCGTCAAGGCTGCTTCGAGCTTGCCGTCACCGGTTGCTGCCGAGGCAGCCAGACTGCCTTCGAAGCGTCCTTGTTTCACAGAAACCGCCATAGTTCCGAAACCGTTCCAGCGGCGGAAGTTCTTCTGAGAAATATCTTCCTTTGCTTCAGTTCCAACCGCAAACAAGCGAGACTCCTTGGACAGCTTCCCGACTTTGACCGATCCGCCCAACTCTCCCTTAAGGCGGATTTTTGTATCCGTCGCAGAGGAAACTGCCCAGCTTCCTCTCAAACTCAACGGCACCTCTGCGAACACCTGGGCCTTATTCTTCAGCCTAAAGGCATCCTGAGAGCCGATAGATGTTTTCTCGGTTGCTTTCGGGAACACCCAAAGCTGCGGATAGGCCGCGATCGAGAGTTCTTCGGTCAATGCATAGGCGACATCTCCTCCGACGTTAAATAACGTCTCAGGGACACGCGTCTTCAGTTTGTCCATCTGCATCGAGCCGGGCAAGGAAGAGGTAATTTTTCCTCTGGAGTGGCCGATGCTGCTGTTTAAGGCAACGGAGATCTTCTCGAATCTCTTGCCGACGGAGAGGGACAGACCAAAAATATTTTGTTTGCCTGAGGCGTCCAAGACAGTATGTCTGCTCTTTGAGGAAACGTGACCGCCGTCAAAAGATACAGACCAGCTTAAACCGGCCGCATTTTTCCCGGCGGCTCCTATGCGCACGGTTTCAGAGGTTGCGCGGTATCTTGAAGAGCCGAGGTAGCCTCCGAGGTTCTTTGAGAAAAACAAACCGCCTCCAACCTCGCCAAACATATAAATGCCCGGTTCTTTCTTTTCCATGACGGTATGAAGTTCCCAAAGCGTCTTCTTCATACTTTCTCCGCGCACACGGAGCGTATTTAATCGAGTACCTAACAGAGAGCCGAGCTGTGTCGCTTCCTTAATCAGTTTATGAGACTGCTGAGGGTTAAAGTAAACTTCGTTGTCCACGCGGGCAAAGAATTTTTGAGCCGCATTCAAAGAGTCGACTGTACAACCTTCCGGGTTGTCATAGAGCCAGCCCTGAAGCTCCGGATAGACAAAGTTTTGAGAGTTGATTTCTCCGTGCTTAATGAACCAACCTTCTCCTGCAACGTTTTCCAGTTTCAGGGAGAGATTAGGGTTAAGCGACACGAGGTTCACATCGGATCTTCCGTTGATTTCCGAAACAGTCGTATCCGTCAGCTGATTGGTTCCGAATGGATCCACCACAAAGATCGAACTATTCGGCTGGAAGGAGAGAGAACCGTCTGCGGCAGAAGTAAATACAGGAGCATCTGCACGACCGCGCATCAGCAGCGCACCGCCTTCCCCAAACACAACACCGGCTTCCCCTTCTCTTGTAGCTGCATTGCCAAGACGAATAATGTTTCCATTACCCAGAACTTGGGTTTCATTTACGACCAGAACAGCCTTTGAAGGATTGCCAAATTGCTCCAGAATGGACAAAGTCTCAGGAATTCCGTAGCCGTTTCCATCTCCTGAGGCATCGTCTCCTAGAATCAGCACGCCTCCGTTATCGACCTGGATCTGATTATCCCTTCCCTCCCATTTCTTAAGATACAAAGACACCTTTTGCTGGGGCTCGGAACCGCCCTCGATAGAAATATCGGAAGCAAAAATTTCGGCCTGATCAAATTGTGCCTGACCGCCTTTTGTAAGGCTGAAGGTTGTCTGAGACAAACCTTTATTTTTTGTTCCAAGAGTTAAGCTACCTGCCTTCAGAGAACCTGCCACAATTGCTTCGGCATTCTGAACGACCAACGTGTTAGAGGTAAGGGCGCCGGCAATATTCATCGATCCGCCAGTCACTTCAAGAGATTTTCCGCTCAGGACTTCTGCTCCGGCTGCAACGTTCAGCTTACCAGCCGTTTGATGGAAGGAGGCCTGAAGTTCGGTGTGAGAAAGTTCTTTGAAGTTGGTTTCGCCTTTATTAACGATCAGGGCATTTTCAAAGGTTAAAACCGAGCCGGAAAAATTCAGCTTGCTGTCCCCTTCAACGTAAACCGCAGCCGTTAAGTGTGCTTTTCCGGTCTTTCCTCTGCTTTCCTCTGTTATACCGTGAATCGTTAAGCTCGAAGAATCCGTTAAAACGACGGTCTGGATCTTCTCATCAATTGCAGCAACCGGTCCGGGAGCGTAGAGGGCAACATCCGAACGGTTGAGTGTTAATTGGTTTGTTTTATCAGACGTCAGCGAGCCAATACGGATTGTTTGGTCAGTCAGTTCTGTGCTGTCTTCCAAATCTAATCGCACGGAGGCCAGAGCTATATTCGGCTTATCTAGCAGACCATAGTGATTCTTAAGGGTAACTTTGTGAATGTACCCGCTGCTCTCGTCGATAAACACCTCTCCGGTAAAGATCAACTCGGCGCCCTTATAAGCATCGGAGGCTTTGTTGAGATACTCAAGAGAAGCTTTTTCATCGGTCAGAGTTATCTTTGAGAAAGGTTTGGACCATTTTTCAGTTATTTCTCCAGCTAACAATGTGCCGCCCACCAACATGTCGGATACAAAGTCTTTGGCAGATACCGTGAAAATATTTTTCGATTCTGAAGTGAGTTGAACAACTGAAAGATTCCAATTCGCCGGATTTAACTGTGTTTCAGAAACGATTTCAAGAGCTCCGCCTATCTGCTGATAAGATCCTCCGAAGCCGCTGAGATCCCCTTTTAAATAAACGTCTGCGCCATCAGCTATGACCTTTCCATTTCCTGTGAAAACTTTCCCGGCTTCAACATGAAACGAGGAAGATGCCTTCAGCACTAGCACTGCTGAGGATTCGAGATTGAAGGCCGTTCCAAGCGTCTTGAACGAAGAAGGGCCGCTCAATTGAAGGAGAGACTCATCGGCTCCCCGTGTGTTTCCTCCGACTTGAACCAGCAAAGCAGGAGTTTGACTGAAGTCTTTGACAGTAAATTGGTCCAAAAAATGAAGAGCCGTGCCCTCTGCAATACTTATTGCGAGAGATCCTGTGTCGTTCAACCTCTGAATTTCTAGATTAACGGCCTTCTCAAAATTTACTTGAAATTGGCTGTCAGGTATTGTCCAAATCCCTAGAACACGAGAGCCTTCGCGATTTGCATCCAATATTCTTAGGTCAAGTTCCCGATTTATCGTAATTGATTCTGGATTAGAAATTGACGCATGTATGGAGCTAAAAGTCAGGAGAGCTGATTCTGTCCCTGTATTGATAAAACCGTACTGTAGTTTTGGAAGAGCGGTAGACGCATCCTCTATCAGTCTGTCTGCAATATTCCACTCCATGTTTGTGAGGGCCGGTCTTCCCTCAGAAAATGCGAGAAGGAATTCATCGATCTCTTCGTCAGTGCTTTCCTCTGTCCACCAAGTCAGATCCTCCAATTCCCAAAAGTTAAACTTTTCAGGTTTGGTATTGGCCGCTTCTGCGGCTGCAAAATGGCAAATAGAAAAAAGAACTGCACCGGCAACAGACCGATGCAGCATGTCCGAAATATTTTTTCGCGGCATGTAGCTGCTCCGTATAGAGTCAGCCCCGCGTTCAATCTATATCGGGTTGTCGATGTTCACAAAGCTGACATTTAATTGTGGAAAACGAGAAGCTAACCATTGCGATAGTGCTCGAATCCCTAATGTCTCACTTGCGTGATGGCCGACCGCGAAATACGGAACCCCTAATTCCCTTGCTTCCAGAACCGTGCGTTCACTAATCTCGCCGCTCAGGTAGGCCTGAGCGCCTGCGTCTGCCGCTTTTTCGAGATAGTCTTGTGCCGCACCACTGCAAAAAGCAACTCTTCGTATTGAAGGGGGAGAGTCTACGGGCAAAACATAAGGCACCCTCCCGAGAACCTCGGTTAGTTTGTCAGTGAGTTTTTCAATTGTTACAGGTGAGTCAAACTCTCCCTGCAAGACAAGGGGCTCGTCCGGAAGAGGCGTTACATCTTTTATTTTTAGCAAGCGCCCGAGCTCGTGGTTATTACCTACCTTTTCATTGGCATCAAGAGGTAAGTGATAGGCAATGAGGTTAATATCGTGCTCAAGAAGCTTCTTAATTCGGACTCTTTTTATTCCGGTAATTCTCGGATTTTCATTCTTCCAGAAATAGCCGTGGTGAACAATAATTGTGTCTGCCCCCCTCTTCACGGCCTCATTGATGAGAGCCTCTGAGGCCGAGACGCCGCAGACGATATCCTTGACCTCTTTTTTGCCCTGGATCTGCAGTCCGTTGGGGCAGTAGTCTCGAAATTTTTCCGGCTCCAACAGTTCGTTGAGCGCCTCCAGAAGTTTTTGGATTTTCATCGAATTCTTCCCATATAAAAACTGCCGGGAATCCCAGCAGTCTTAAATATCACAAATAGCTTACGGCATGACTAAACCGCTGCCGCCGGCACCTTCAGGAGGCGTGAAGCCGGGCTGACCCGGAACCACAATCTTGCTTGCGGCTGCGCGGCGCAGTTCCTGCAGCTCTTTCATGGTCTTTTCAACGCCGGCCTTAGCGGCTTCGCGATAATTTGCGACAGCGGCTGCCAAGTTGTCGGCTTTGATATCAAAGGAGATCGGAAGAGCGCCCATCTGAGTCATGATCTGAGCTTCGCCGGTGTAAATAACCTTGCGGCTCTCGTCCACTTTGCCATCTGCTGTTACAGGCACCAGGCAGCGAATCACACCGATCTTTCTGTCGGTGTAAATTTCTTCGCGGAAAAGGTTGGCCGCATCCATCTGCTCCTGGCCCTTTTCGGCTTCAGTCTTAACTTCTTCAGTCATTTATCTATTACTCCTCAAATTTTATTCTGTGTATTCTGACTCGAGATTTGACTCCGGATTTGCAAAGAGGCTCAAACAGAGCCTCTTTCCCGTAATCATCTGTAAACCATGACGGGAATCTTGGAATGAGTCAGAACTTTTTGAGTTTCACTGCCTAAAAGCACGGCTGCAAAGCCCTGTCTGCCGTGAGAGGCCATGAAAATCAAATCGCAGTTGTATTCATTGGCGGCGTCAATAATCGCTTCGGCCGGAGAGAAGGATTTGAAAGCCACAACTTCGCAGTTGATGTCTTTTTTCTCAACCAGTTCTCGAGCGATTTCCAGTCGTTCCTGAGCCATTTCCTTAACTCTGGAATCGTATTGATCAATACTTTCAGGTCTGTACTCAGAGAGATTGGTATAGCTGTAAGGCTCAATAACAGTAATGATGACAATAGAGGAACCCAGAGCCTTGGCAAAATCGGCCGCAGCTTCAAGCGCTTTATCAGAGAGTTCGGATCCGTCTGTCGGAACCAAAATACGGTTATACATAGCTGACCGTCCTTTTAAGAATTTTATTTACCCATAAGTGTAATAGGATTTGTTACATTCCGTTAAGTTTTATTTAGTGTCGATCCCCGTAATGTGGTTGATCGCGACAGAGGCGGCGGCCAAGCCCAAAGCTGCTGTTACTACAACGGAAGATCCATAGCCGGCACAAGATAGGCCGGCGCCGACGTCACACACTCCTTCCGGACGTTTAACGGGGTCTGCGGTGTAAACACAAGGAATGCCGAACTTCTCAATTCTCTTTCCTGCTTTTAGTTTAGGAAACCCGTATTTTTTGCGAAGGTCGTAACGCATTCGGGATAAAAGAGGATCTCCGGTCGTTCGGGCTAAATCCTCGTGAATAATGTTCATGGCACTCGTCTTGCCACCGGCCGCGCCGCACGCAACTATGTATTGCTTTCTTTTTTTACAGACGGCCGCCATAGCTGCTTTAACTTTAACGTTGTCAATGCAGTCAAGAATGATGGCGTCTTCCGGCAGAAGCGATTCTGCGGTTTCTACTTCGATGAAATCTTCAATCTTCCTGCAGTCGCAGAGCGGATTGATCGCGTGGATTCTTTCTGCCGTCGCATCGACTTTCGGTTTACCATAAACCCCTGTCATCGCCTGCAACTGACGGTTCGTATTGCTCTCTGCGACATTATCTAAGTCCACCAGCGTGATGCGGCCAACGGCCGTACGAGCTAAAGCTTCCGCTGCCCAAGAACCCACGCCTCCTAAACCGACCACACAGACATGAGCATTTTTTAAGCGTTCGGCACCGGCTTTGGTGTAGAGTTTTGCAACGCCGCCAAAGCGTCTTTCGTAATCGAGCGGATATTTGTTCTCTTCAGCCATTTTCAACTTCTATTCGTCAGACACCGTCCTCAAAAGAAACTTCGTCTTGCCCTAATGTTTCTTTGATAACTCTTTTAATTACAGATGGGATAATTCATAATGTCAACAAAGCTCGTGAAAGAAAAACAAGCTTACTAACAATGATTATCGGAGGTTAAATGAAGATTTTAGTTCCCATCGACGGAAGCGAGTTCAGTAAACACTCAATTGAATTTGTCACTTCACGTGCAACTCTCTTAGGACACAACCCTGAAATCGAACTGCTGAGCGTGCAGGCCCCCGTTCCCGCAAGAGCCTCCAAATTAATCGGCAATGGCTCCCTGAGCGGTTATTACGACGAGGAAGCCAACGTCATTCTTGAACCTGCAATCGAAGCACTGAAAGCCGCAGGCGTCAAAGCTACCGCCCGCTATGCTGTCGGCGAAGCCGCTCCGACAATCGCAAAAGTTGCTGAAGAATCCGGCGCCGATCTGATCATCATGGGTTCTCATGGCCGCTCTGCCTTGAAGGGCCTCCTGCTTGGTTCGGTTACCAATTCCGTCTTGGCGCTCTGCGACAAACCCGTCCTGATCCTGCGCAACAAACCGGCGCCCACTAATGACTCTCTGAAGGTCGGCGTTGCGATCGACGGCTCCAAGTATGGTGAAGCCGCTGTCGAACACATTCTTAAGAACCACGATATTTTCGGCGACCATCCGACGTTCTATCTGATGAACGTCGTCAGTGACTACGCCGGTGTCGTTATGCCGGATATGGCCGGTATGGCGCTCCCGACAATGAATGAATCCGAAGTTCGCGCCATGCAGCAGGAATCTTTTGATGAAGCCGTCGGCCCGAGCCGTAAAGCTTTCCAAGACAAAGGTTTCAAGACAGAAGAAATCTGCCTGGTCGGCAATCCCGGCGACGAAATCGCAGCTTTCGCTAAGAATGAAGGTTTAGATCTCATCGTCATGGGAACACGCGGCTACGGCGCTTTCAAAGCCGCCGTCCTCGGTTCGACCGCTACGCGTATTGCCGCGATCAGTGACACGCCTCTGTTGGTAATTCAGGCAAACTAACGCCGACGGACGTTTAGAACAAACCACACTTACTCAAGGGCGTCCATCGAGGCGCCCTTGTTCATTATAAAAATGACAAAAATCCTCAAAATCGCCGCCTTCATGGCCCTCCTGCACTGCGGTTTTACTTCTTCGCGCGTTATTTCCACCCTTTATGCCCTGCATTACGGGCAGCCTGCGTGGATGGTCGGCGTGATTTTGAGTACTTATGCGGCGATTCCGGCACTGATCTCAATTCATGTCGGGAAATTCATCGATAAGATCGGGGTTCGTATCCCGATCACGGTTTCTTTCCTGATGATCTCGGCGGCGTGCCTGATGCCGATTCTTTTCCCGTATGAGCAGTTTGGCTTTTGGCCTATCATCGTGACGTCTTTGCTTGCGGGTACAGGATTTGTTTTTACGCTCATCAGCGGCCAGGGCTTAATCGGACATCTCTCAAATAATAAAAATCGGGCAACGGCTTTTACCTATCAATCCATCGCCTTTTCAATTTCGGGGTCAACCGGACCGGTTGTAGCCGGCTACCTGATCGATCACGGAAGCTACTATTGGGCGTTCGGCGGCGCGCTGACTTTTGCGCTCCTCGGCAGCGGAATCTTTCTGCTCCAGGCACGCGGCCTACCCTCGGCCTTTAACAAATCTCAGGCTAAAGATAATCGGCATCACAGTGCCTTTGAATTATTCAAAGATGAGAAAGTCAGAAACGTTCTGCTTGCGTCTGCCTTCGTTTCTATGGCTTGGGATCTTCAGGCCTTCATGATTCCGGTTTACGGCACCGAAATCGGATTAGACGCCGTCGCCATCGGCTGGCTGTTAAGTACATTCTCCATCTGCACGTTTGCCGTCCGAGTTTTCATGCCGATCCTTTCTCAGATGTTCAAAGAATGGTCCATCATTATTTTCGTGATGATCTCAGCCGGTCTGACTTATATTGTTTTTCCTTTTACGACATCGCTCACGGTTCTCTTCCTACTTTGCGGATGGCTCGGCGCCTCTCTCGGAGCTTCTCAGCCGAACGTTCTCTCGCTGCTCCATCAGGTAACTCCTGACGGCCGCGTAGGCGAAGCGATCGGAATCCGAACCATGCTGATGAACGCCAGCCATGCGATTTTGCCCCTGCTCTTCGGTTTCGGCGGTTCGGTGATCGGAGCCGCATCGGCATTTTGGGCAACCGGGGCCTTAATGGTCGGAGCCGGTGCAAAAATCGGCTACTCCGTTAGAAATATGCGCGACCCCGCTGAGAAACTCGTGGAAGACAAGGCAATTGAGCAGGAAGAGAATATCGACTTCAAAAAAAAATGACAAATAATCCCGTAGTTATTGCAAGGGGGTAACATCAATAAAGTAATTACTTATGGTTATTTTTCCGTAGAATAATTACAATAAGGTAGAAGCTGCGAAAAACCCTGTTTCGATAGAGACAGCGGATTCGATTACACATTACAACAGCAAATAACACAAGCCGATTACGATTAAGTTGCCGGAGGGAGGGTAATTTTGAACACTGGGGAGACAACTGTTCTCGTTGTGGAGCCGGATCTTGACACACAGCGAGTCTATCGTCAGCGTCTTATTCATGATCCTGACATTAAACTGATTGGCATTTGTTCAAGCATTGCCTCTGCGACTGCATTGCTTGCTCAAACAAACTGCGACATCCTGTTCACGGAACTCAACCTTCCGGACGAGGACGGCTTGGATTTTATCCGCCGCGCCTCCGAAGATCTCGCGGTTCAAAATATCGTTGCCGTCACTTCCAAAAACTCAGCTGCCGATATTGCTGCTGCCGTCGAAAACGGCGCTGTCGGCTATATCATGAAGCAGGACTCCGACCTTCACGATGTCGGAAACTACATCCGCATTCTGCGTGCGCATGGAAGTCCGATCAGCCCAACCGCAGCGAGGGTCTTAGTTGATGCCCTACGCCGGAAGCCGACCGTCAAGCCGGTCGTTTCCGTTGCGGCAAGTCGGCCCGCCGTTGCAAATCCCTTGTCACCAAGAGAAACCGAAGTTCTCAATCTTCTTGCCCGAGGCATGAGCTTCGCAGAGATCAGTTCGGTCTTAAACATCTCTTGTCACACGGTCACGGCGCACATCAAGAAGATTTACCGCAAGCTTCAAGTACATTCCCGAGGGGAAGCGGTTTACGAAGCCGCCCAGCTTGGAATTCTTCCGTCCATGTAAGACAAAAGCCGAAGGCTCGCACCTTCGGCTTTTTCTTTCAGCTGGTTTTCTATTTCTTCAAAACCCAGTCGCCGCTCTTGCCGCCGTGCTTTTCCAGCAAACGGATGTCGGTCATGCACATTCCGCGGTCTACAGCTTTAAGCATGTCGTAGATGGTCAGAAGGCCGACTTGGACAGCCGTTAGGGCTTCCATTTCAACGCCGGTTCTGCCTTTGGTTTCACAGGTCGCCACACAGCGCACTTTGCTTTCTTCCGGATAGAGTTCAAAGTCAACGTTCACATGCGTTAGGGCAATCGGATGGCAAAGAGGAATCAGATCCGGTGTCTTCTTCGAACCCATGATGGCAGCAATACGTGCAACCGCCAGAACGTCTCCTTTCTTAGCGTTCCCCTTTTCCACCAGGGCAAAAGTCTCCGGATGCATGCTGATCCAGCCCTCGGCGATACCGATGCGATGGGTTTGATCTTTATCGGCAATATCCACCATATGGGCTTCGCCCGCCTGGTTGAAATGAGTCAACTCGGACATATAAATACCTTTTTAGAATTAGTTACAGCAAAAAACAGGATTACTGTTATATTTTTCCTTACTGCTTGAATGATAAATATTATTGGATAAAAACGGAATGACTTTGAAACCGCTGCTCTCTCTGTGTCTCTCCTGTATTCTGGCTGCTGCGCCGATCGCGGGAACCCATGCACAGAACTACAATCTGCCGAACCTCGGTGCGGCAGGTGGTTCGGCCCTGTCTCCGATGCAGGAACATCAGCTCGGCGAAGAGATCATGGTCGAAGTTCGCTCCGATCCTACCTATCTGAATGACCCGGAGACCATCGACTACTTGATGCGTCTCGGCTACAAACTCGTCTCTGCCGGTCCGGGTTCCAGCTATTCCTTCTTCTTTTTCCCGATTCGTGATCCTTCCATCAACGCGTTTGCGCTTCCTGGAGGTTTCATTGCCGTTCATACAGGACTTGTCACTGCAGCATCCAGCGAAAGCGAGCTCGCTTCCGTTCTTTCTCACGAAATCGGACACGTTACGCAGCGCCATATTGCCCGAATGATTGAAAACCAAAAAGGCAATTGGGCTGCAACCCTAGGCTCTCTGCTGG
>ERZ894203.1744-NODE-1744-length-10699-cov-5.886697_pt1 | contig 10699 bp, 9 predicted proteins | sample MGYA00380286_ERZ894203 | MGnify/ENA primary metagenome ERZ894203 (study PRJEB32331, sample SAMN06328484) | human gut metagenome | biome: human gut microbiome; feature: stool | host: Homo sapiens | collected 2014-02-06 ... | reverse complement strand
AAACCATACTTTGCATAGAGCAACTAAAAGAAGGAAGATACTACGGAACTTTAGGGTATGAAACACTCGGTGTTCCCATGCCTATCACCGTCTATGCCACTCATCAGCCGATACCGATGAAATGCTGCATCAAAACTGCTTCCGGTTTCGGAGGCTGTAATGCCGCACTGGTATTATCCCTCCCCGATGCTCATCTGAAACAGAAAGCAAACTTGCAGGCCACAGACAAAGCGAGTACTCCGCCAGCTTGCAAAGCAGTGGTGGAATCGGGCAACATGGTCACAATCAGACCGGGAGCAGTAGAAAGTAAAGGAACAACTGTATTCAGCTCTTCGGAAACAGACTTTGCACCATTCATCCGGGAAGCATACAAGCATCTGGGAGAAAACAATATGAAGTTCTATAAGATGGACAACCTCTGTAAGCTGGGATATGTAGCTGCCGAATATTTACTGAAAAATACACACCACCGTCCGGAAGAGATTGGAATCATTCTTGCCAATGCTTCTTCCTCTCTGGATACGGACTGCAAACATCAGGCAATCATCAGTAAAGAAGGGGACAAAGCAGCCAGTCCTGCCGTGTTTGTCTACACTCTCCCCAATGTAGTATTGGGAGAAATCTGTATCCGGCACAAGATTCAGGGAGAGAATACATTCTTTGTCCGTCGGCAATCCGATGCTGCCTCATTAGAGGATTATGCAAGGATTGTGATGGCGAAAAGTAAGTTACGCACCTGTATCATAGGCTGGTGCGAACTACTGGACGGACATTATCAAGCAGAATTTAAACAACTTAATAATATATCAACGATTTATGGATAATTTAGATCAAACCAAAAGAGAACTGATGGACGAAGTGAAAGGGAAACTAATCGAAGAGTTGAACCTTGAAGAAATCACTCCGGAAGATATTGACAATGAAGCCCCTCTGTTTGGCGACGAAGGTCTTGGCCTTGACTCCATTGACGCACTCGAAATCATCCTGATTCTGGAACGCGAATACGGTATAAAGATAGAGAACCCCAGTGAAGGAAAACAAATCTTCTACTCGGTACGTACACTGGCAGACTACATCATTGCTAATCGCAAAGCTTAACCGATGAAGATATACGTCACCGGATTGGGAGTTGTTTCGGGGATCGGTATCGGAGTTTCCGAAAATATAGAAGCGTTGAGACAAAGAAAGCATGGCATCGGAAAAGTAACTCTTTTTCCGACTGCTCTCGATGTGCCCGTATCCGAAGTGAAACGTAGCAATGAGGAACTAAAGAAACTGATCTCTTTACCTCCGCAACGCACTGTATCACGTACAGCCTTGTTGGGAATGATAGCAGCCGAAGAAGCAATGAAAGATGCGGGACTCACACCACCATTACGTATCGGTTTTATTTCCGCCACTTCCGTTGGCGGCATGGATTTGAGTGAGCACTTCTATGAATCTTTCAAGAAAAATCCGGGACAGGGACGGTTACGGGAAGTAATTTCACACGACTGCGGAGCCAGTACAGAATTGATTGCTTCGTATTTGGGTATCAATGATTTTATAACCACCATCAGTACAGCCTGCTCGTCAGCAGCCAATGCCATCATGCTGGGAGCAAGAATGATTAAACACGAGCTACTGGATGCTGCTATCGTGGGAGGTACGGATGCACTTTGCCGGTTTACGCTCAATGGATTCAACTCCCTGATGATTTTGGACAAAACACATTGCCGTCCTTTTGACCGCTCACGTACCGGATTAAATCTGGGAGAAGGTGCCGGTTACTTAGTGCTTCAATCGGAAAGTTCACTCCAAAGAACTCCTTATTGCGAACTTAGCGGTTACGCCAATACGAATGAGGCTTATCATCAAACAGGAAGTTCTCCTGAAGTGGACGGTGCCTTTCTGTCAATGAGTGAAGCTATCGCCTCCAGTGGCATTTCTCCCAAAGAAATCGATTATATCAATGTACATGGAACAGGTACTCCCGGCAATGATGCGTCAGAAGGCATGGCGCTCCGAAGAATCTTTGGAGAACACGTTCCGCCATTTAGTTCGGTAAAAGCTTTTATCGGACATACCTTAGGAGCTTCCGAAGGAATTGAAGCTGTTTACTCCGTTCTTTCAATAGATAAAGGTCTGATTTATCCCAACCTGAACTTTACGGATGCGATGCCGGAAACAGGACTGATACCGGAAACCTCTTTTCAAGAAAGAATCCCCATCCGACATGTGTTATCCAACTCTTTCGGTTTCGGAGGAAACGATTCATCGCTCCTCTTTTCCGCAACGAATTTTCCAGCATGAACGCACCTTTAAGTATTTAAGCCTATGCAGCCAGTTTATATTCAACGCATCGCTTCCATTCATCCGCCAAAGGATCATTCACCAGGAAATAATCGCCCTTATCTTCAGGCTTACGAACCCGATTATAAGGATATTATCACCAATGCGACCTTGCGCAGACGCATGAGCCGTATCGTAAAAATGGGGGTGGCCTGCGGATTGGAATGTATGGGTGAACTATCTCCTGAAAAGATACAAGGAATCATCACAGCAACAGGATTGGGCTGCCTGACAGACACGGAAAAATTCCTGAACAACCTATTGGATAATGAAGAGCGGATGCTGAATCCTACTCCTTTCATCCAGTCGACATTCAATACAATCGGTGCACAAATAGCTCTGATTCATCAAATACATGCCTACAACATGACTTATGTCCACCGTGGGCTTAGTTTTGAAAGTGCTTTATTGGACGCTATGATGAAAATAGGAGAAGGAAGCGAGAATATACTTGTGGGAGCCATCGATGAAATGACAGAAACCTGTTACACGATTCAGCAACGGCTGGGAATGCTGAAAGGGATAGCAGCCGGAGAAGGTGCTCAATTCTTCCTGTTAAGTCGGGAAGCCGGAGAGCATCCGTTGGCTGAAATACAGGGAGTCGAAACTTTCATCGGGAAACAGACAACAGAAGAAATCAGCTCCCGAATCATCCGTTTTTTGCAACGAAATGGTTTAGAATGTCAGGATATTCAGTGGTTGGTTACCGGGAAAAACAAGAAGCAACACAATCAAGATGACTCTCACGAGCAAACTGTCGACAATGACAACTCTATTTATGAAGAGCTTGAAACAAACCTTTTCCCGGAAAGTGTTCATCTTAGTTTTAAGAATGAATGTGGTGAATATCCTACCGCAACATCGTATGCGGTATGGAAAGCAGTGAACGAATCGGCCAACTGCACTACCTCGACCCATATATTGATTTACAATCATCACCACTCCATCAATCATTCATTGATTCTAATCCGGAAAAGCGTATGATAATCGTTTGCCTCCTTCTTTGCTTGCTCTTGCTCCTGTCTTTTCTCGTTTATGCTTCCTATAGCATTCGATCGGGAATTTACCTCCGGTCATTTTGCAAAAAGCATACTGCGGAAAAGATTGTCGCCCTGACTTTTGATGACGGCCCCGACTCCCTACAGACTCCCAAAGTTCTGCAGGTACTAAAAGAATATCAGGTAACCGCCTGTTTCTTCTGTATCGGTCATAAGGTAAAAGGGAATGAAGCAATCTTGCAAAAAATGGTGGCAGAAGGTCATCTGATTGGAAATCATTCGCATACCCATTCCGGTTTATTCCCGCTATACGGGCTCTCCAAGATGAAAAAAGATTTGCAAACTTGTCAGTGTGAACTAGAACGAGTAACTTCGCAGCCGGTTAGTTTGTTTCGTCCGCCGTTCGGTGTCACTAATCCAACGATTGCGAAAGCCGTTCGACAGTTAGGATATACCCCTATAGGATGGAGCATCCGTACACTGGATACACAACAAGCACCGGATAAAGTCCTTGCCAGGATTCGGAAACGTCTTGAACCGGGAGCCATTATTCTGTTGCACGACCGGATGCCGGACAGCGACCAGCTAGTGAAACAAATCTTGGATTTGCTGAAAGAACAAGGATATACCGTTGTCCGTCCGGACAAACTATTGGCATAAAATAAAAAAAGGTATGAGAACTTTATTAATATATTTATCGCTTTTCTTCTTGTCAATAGCCTCTACCCATGCCCAGGGCATGAAAAAGATGGCGCAAAAGACAGAGTTTGAAAGCCGCCTGGCAAAGGAGGCGCAAACCGTAGAGTCCATCGAAAGCGATTTCACCCAAGTGAAATATCTCGATGTATTCGATGAGAAGGTTACTTCCAAAGGGAAGTTCTACTACCAGAAGACCCATAAAATCTGCATGGAATATTTCCGCCCGATGGATTATCTCATCGTGATAAACGGCAGTAAGCTCAAAATCGTTTCGGATGGCAAGAAAAGTATCATGAATCTTAGTTCGAACAAAATGATGGCACAGATGCAGGATATGCTGACCGCGTGTATGATAGGCGACCTGTCTAAAATGTCGTCCAACTACCTGCTGGAGTATTTTGAAGACGCACGATACTATCTGGTTAAAATAAAACCGACCAACAAAGCGGTACAAGCCTATATTGCCGGTATAGAAATCTATCTGGACAAGAAAGATATGTCGGTACACAAACTCCGTCTGTCCGAAACAGCCACAAACTATACAGAATACGAATTCTATAATAAAAAGTTCAACTCCCTGAAGAATGAGACGAAGTTTGCGATTCGTTAGTCTGATGGTTCTGCTGTTCTTATGGATACAGATCCAGACTTCCTGCTCTCCACGGATGAGCGGGGAAGGAAGTACTGTGCTCCCCGCTATCGAACTAACACAAGGAGAAAGCTCGCAAAAATACAATATCCAACTGGATTTCATGAAACATCACATGAGCGGTATGCTAATAGTACGCCGTATGCCTGATAACGAAATCCGGATCGTAGCGTCTACTTACTTCGGACTAAGCCTTTTCGATTTTTCTCTTCGCAACGATCAGTTTACTGTCAACAGTTGCATTGAACCCATGAAAAAGGAAAAGGTGCTGAAACTTCTGGAGATGGATTTCAGACGTCTGTTCTTAAGTGGGAAAGATATTCGTGTGAAAACGACTAAAGACAGTGCTACTGAAAAAAGAACCAGTGGAAAAGGCTTTGGAAAGTCAGTGGTCTACATCACTGGCAATACTCCGGGCGATCCCGCACAAATAAAAATCAAACATCCGTGGATTCGGTTAACGATCCGTCTGGACAAACTATCTAAAGAGATTTAATATATGCTACTTGATAACTTCTATACCATCCTTTCCTCCGAATCATCGGACTCAACGATCTGGACTATCCAAGTAAAGTTGAATCCCGGGCATCCTGTTTATCAGGGACATTTCCCCGGACATCCGGTAGTTCCGGGAGTTTGCCTGTTACAACTTATCAAGGAATGTGTAGAAGACATTCGCCAGCAAAAATTGCAAGTAACACAAGTGTCTTCCTGCAAGTTTCTTTCGGCTATCAATCCTATAGAAACACCGCACATTTCGGTGGCACTGACTTTTAAAGAGATAGAAGAAGGTACACTTCAATTGCAGGCGGAGGGAAGTGTAAAAGAAGGAGCTGTGAAAGAGAACATTGTAAAAGAAAGCAGTATAAAGGACAGCAGTATAGAAGAGAACTGTGCAGAAGGGCATACCGTAAAGAGCGAATGTTTCATTAAACTAAAAGCTGCACTTACCCCGACAGTATGAAGGAACAAATAAGTACAGCCTATTGGCACGAGAAGTTGAAACAATTAGGGATCATCGTTATCATCCCAAGTTACAACAATGGAAAGACACTGGCGGACGTCATAGAAAGTGTACGTTTCTACGCCCCCGATATCCTTGTTGTCAACGACGGTTCTACAGATGAAACTGCCGGAATACTTAGCCGGGAATCTAACTTACATACCATCACCCACCCTGTCAATCAAGGAAAAGGAGTAGCTTTGAGACATGGACTATCCTTTGCCAAAAAGCAAGGATTTCGGTATGCAATCACCATTGATTCTGACGGACAGCATTTCGCTTCGGATATTCCCGCATTGATCGAAGCCATAGAAAAAGAACCGGACACATTATTGGTAGGTGCCCGTAACCTCGCCTCGGACAATATGCCGGGAAAGAATACATTTGCCAATAAGTTTTCCAACTTCTGGTTTACCCTCGAAACAGGTATCAAACTGCAAGATACTCAATCCGGCTACCGCCTGTACCCCATCCAACGAATGAATGTGGACAAGTGGTATTACACCGCCAAATACGAATTTGAGTTGGAAGCACTTGTCTTTGCAGCCTGGGGAGGCATTACCGTTAAAAACATTCCGGTACATGTTTATTATCCGCCACAGGAAGAGCGAGTTTCTCATTTCCGACCGTTCCGCGATTTCACCCGTATCAGTATCCTGAACACAGTACTGGTGCTCGTCACTTTCCTTTGGATCATCCCCCGAAACTTCTTCCGTAAACTGACTTGGAAGAACTGCAAGCAGTTTTTCTCGGATCATGTCACCCACTCCCCCGAATCTAATCTGCGGATCACGGCTGCCATCACACTCGGCGTATTCATGGGTATCGTTCCGGTATGGGGATATCAAATGCTAATCACGTTATTTCTGGCACATTTGTTCAGACTGAATAAGGTCATAGCTATTGTAGCAGCCAATATCAGTATCCCTCCGATGATTCCATTTTTGCTGTACGGCAGTTACGTAACCGGCTGTAAAGTGCTGGGAGATCCTGTCAATCTGCATTTAAACGAACTTTCTTTTGAAAATGTAAAATCAGTCATAGAGCAATATTTAATAGGAAGTGTTATCTTTGCAGTCGGTTGCAGCATACTGGCAGGAACCATCGCGTTCATTCTGCTCACGGCGTGTAGGAAAAAAAAGATATGACCCAGTTTTTTATCGGACTATATGATTATTTCGAGAGGCACAAGATTCTGTTCTATTTGTCACTCATCAGTTGTGTCCTGTTAATGGGATTCTTTGCCCTGCAAGTAAGGTTCGAAGAGAACATCACACAATTTTTCCCCGACACTAAAGATTCCCAGAACACAATCAAAGTGTTCGACAATCTCAAGATTAAGGATAAGATTATCATTATGTTATCCTCGGCAGATACCTGCCACCGCGTAGAACCCGACTCCCTGATAGAAGCAGCCGGACAACTGCAACAAACCCTGACTGAAAAAGCCGGAGGAAAACTGATTAAAGGAATTTTCGCACAGGTAGACCAAAGCCTCATCCAAGGAGCCACAGACTTCGTTTATGAACATCTCCCGCTTTTCCTGACAGATACGGACTATCAACGCTTCGATTCCTTACTGACGGATAAAGGGATACAGGCTGTCATGCAAAAGAATTATACCAATCTCCTCTCTCCTGCCGGAATTGCATTAAGAAGCTATATTCTCCGGGACCCGCTCGGACTGGGAAGCGAAACCCTGAAACATTTGCAAGATTTCCAGTTGGAAGCCAACTACGAGATTTATGACGAACATATCTTCTCCAAAGACGGTTCCACCTTGCTTATGTTCATTACCCCGGTATTCAGTACAGGCAGCACCGGAAAGAACGACGAACTGATAAAGATACTCGAAGAAGAGCTCAAGCACGTACAGGGAGCATCTCCTACCATTCGAGCTGAATATTTCGGCGGTCCCTCCGTGGGAGTCTACAACGCCCGTCAGATTAAGAAAGATACCATCCTGACCTCCTCCCTGGCACTGCTTATCATCATTGTATTTATCTCACTCGTTTTTAAACGAAAGAGATCGATACCGTTGATTATTACTCCGGTACTGTTCGGAGGATTATTTGCCCTGTTTCTCATTTTCTTTATCAAAGGAAGTATCTCCGCCATTGCAGTGGGAGCCGGTTCGGCAGTGATGGGTATTGCACTAAGCTATTCCATTCACATGCTGGCACATCAGAACCATGTTTCCACCGTGCAACAACTTATTAAAGAGATAGCCTATCCGCTTACGGTAGGTAGTTTCACCACTATCGGCGTATTTCTGGGATTGATATTCACCAGTTCCGATCTGTTACGCGACTTCGGATTGTTTGCCTCTCTGGCATTGGTGGGCACCACCCTCTTCTGTCTCATTTACCTGCCTCATTTTCTGAAAGGACAGGCAGACGTCAAACAGGGACGCATACTACGCATCATCGAGAAAATAAATGCTTATTCTTACGAAAAGAATAAATGGCTGGTAGGCGGCATCCTCCTCATTACAGTGATCTGTTTGTTTACTTCGCAAAAGGTGGGCTTCAACAACGATATGATGAGTCTCAACTATGAGCCCCGCCATCTCCAACAATCGGAAGAAAAATTACTGCAACTCTTCGACAACGACGAAAAGACCGTGCTTTTTGTCAGTGTGGGAAAAGACATGAATCAGGCTACCGAAACTTATGCAACAACCAATCAGAAGTTATCTATACTGAAAGAGCAGGGACTCATCAAAGAGTATGCCTCCGCCTCACAGTTTCTGATCTCTCCGCAAGAGCAGCAGAAACGCCTGAAGAAATGGAAAGATTACTGGACGGATGAAAAACAGCAACAAGTCCGTGAACAGCTGGAAACAGCTGCTGCCGAATATCGTTTCCGTCCGGGAAGCTTTGATTCTTTTTATCAATGGATGAACCAACCTTTCGGTGAATATCATTACACCGCGCAAGGAGACGATTTATCCGGCAAGCTATTGAATGAATGGCAAACCTCTGCCGATTCCATCACCATGCTTATCAGCCAGATACGGATCAGCGAACCGAATAAGGAAGCTGTGTACCAGAACTTTAATAAAGACCCGAATGTAGTCATCTTCGACCGTTCCTATTTTGCCAACAAATGGGTATCGGCCATCAATGACGACTTTTACCTGATTCTGTACATCTCTTCTTTCCTCATATTCTTTGCACTATGGTTCTCCTACGGACGTATCGAACTTACCCTGATGAGCTTTCTCCCGATGCTAATCAGCTGGGTAATCATCTTGGGATTGATGGGAATTCTGGGGATTGAGTTCAATATTATCAACATCATCCTGTCCACCTTTATCTTTGGCATTGGAGATGACTTCAGTATCTTCATTATGGACGGGCTACAAAACAAATACCGTACAGGTCAGAAGGTGTTGAATTCCCATAAAACAGCCATCTTCTTCTCCGCCTTCACCACAGTGGTCGGTATGGGAGCACTTGTGTTTGCCAAACACCCGGCTTTGCAATCCATTTCCCTGATTTCCATTCTGGGTATGATAGCAGTGGTACTGGTGGCCTATACCATTCAGCCACTCATTTTCCGGTTCTTCATCGCAGGACCCGCTTCCAAAGGATTACCGCCTTATACGCTTATCGGATTGATACGTACCGTGTTGCTCTTCCTGCTTTTCTTTATCGGCTGCATCGTCCTCCGTATATTGATTATCCTGCTTTATCCGGTGCCTGTGCGCAAAAGCAGCAAGCAGCGTTTGGTGTGCCGCCTGATACAAATCACCTGCAAAGGAATTTTGCTACTGGCCACCGCCGTCAAAAAAGAACATATCAACAAAGCCAACGAACGCTTCCGGCATCCGGCAATTATCATTGCCAACCACCAGTCGTTCATCGACATTCTGGTATTGCTGTCTCTTTCGTCTAAAATCCTGATGGTGACCAACCATTGGGTATGGCACTCTCCTTTCTTCGGAGCCATCATTCGTTATGTCGACTTCTATTATATAGGCGAAGGATACGAGCAATACATGGAACGGATGCGGAAAAAAGTGAAGGAGGGCTACTCCATCGCCATTTTCCCGGAAGGCACACGTACCTATAACGGAAAGATGAAACGTTTCCACAAAGGAGCATTCTATCTGGCAGAAGCATTGAAACTGGATATTCTGCCGATCCTGCTTTACGGTAATAACAAAATCATTGCCAAAGCACAGCCTTTCAATATCCGGAAAGGAATCATCTATACAGAAATACTTCCCCGTATACCACTAGACGATCTGTCTTTCGGAAGTACTTATCAGGAGCGTACCAAACGCATATCCGCTTACATGAAAGAGGTTTATGCCCGTATCTGCCGTGAACAGAACACGACGGACAATCCGGCGTTCTACGAAGCTCTTATCCAGAACTATATCTATAAAGGTCCCGTCGTAGAATGGTATATCCGTATTAAAGTAAAGATGGAAAAGAATTACCGGCTATTCAACCGGTTGATTCCCGTCCAAGGGCAAATCACAGACATCGGTTGCGGCTTCGGCCCGTTATGCTATATGCTGTCTCTGCTTTCCGAGGACCGGGAAATCCTGGGTATTGATTACGATGAAGACAAGATAGCGCTGGCGCAGCACGGATGGTTACGCAACGAGCATCTCCAGTTCAAGCATGGCAATGCATTGGAATATCCCCTGCCGGAAAGTGATGTCTTTATCCTGAACGACATGCTTCACTATATGAGCTACGAACATCAACAAACCCTATTGTTGAAATGTGCCGGTCGCTTACGTTCACAAGGAATGATTATCATACGCGACGGAAATTCAGCCAACGCTTCCAAGCACCGGTTAACCCGGTTCACGGAATTACTATCCACCCGTATTTTCAACTTCAACCGGACGACCGGAGAGCTGTATTTCACCACTGAAACCCAATTACGGGAAATAGCAGTCGCCTGTGGAATGGCTGTCGAAATCATTCCTAATGACAAATATACATCAAACACCATTTACATATTTAGAAAACCGAACTAGTATGAGCAAATATGACA
>ERZ894203.1735-NODE-1735-length-10735-cov-6.621067_pt1 | contig 10735 bp, 8 predicted proteins | sample MGYA00380286_ERZ894203 | MGnify/ENA primary metagenome ERZ894203 (study PRJEB32331, sample SAMN06328484) | human gut metagenome | biome: human gut microbiome; feature: stool | host: Homo sapiens | collected 2014-02-06 ... | reverse complement strand
ATTATATGGCATCTATGGTTGGAAGTGTAGAAAATCTGATTAAAAATGCAGATGAAAAGAGAACGGAACCAAAAGAAATAAAAGCAGAATTAAGAATTCCGTTGAAGAACGGTATGGAATGGATCGGAAAGTCATGGTGTAATGCAACACATAAAAGAACATGGAATAACTGGTATTTTGAGACGGATAAAAATATTGGGTTTACTGTAAGAGTTGCAAAGGGAAGAAAAGTAGATCCGGTAATCAGAGCGATTAGTTACGATAATGAGATTGGGAGTACGACAGCATTTGCATATCGTCAGGGAACTTTTATTGATGAAAGAGAACTGAATCTGGAATGGGAACTTGAACATGCATTCCAATATGGAAATGAAGAATATCTAAGTTATTTATCGGAAAATATGGAACACGTAACGGATGAAAATTTTACAGAAAAAGATGCAGTGAAAATGGCAAAAAGTGTGTTAAAAGAATTATCTATTACAGAAATGGATGTCGGAGATTGCGTAAAGGCCATTGGAAATACAGACAGTGAGAGCTGGGCAGGGGTAGGAACCGATGATACACAGGTGAGCAGTGGATATGCAGTTTATTTTTCGGTGAAGGCAGGAGATGTAGTAGGTTATCCATTGACATTAGCTTCAAAACAATATGAGAATCTGGCAGAAACGGTATATGCTCCATCTTTTATAACCGAAGGTATCCGGATGATTGTTACGAAAGAAGGCATTCAGCTATTTGAATGGACAGATATTTCAAAGAAAACAGATGTAATAGCAGAAAACACAAAATTACTGACATTTGACGAGATTAAAGAAAAGCTGGCAGATCATTTGTTATATGCGCAGATTGCAAATCTTGGAGGAATCAGCCCAGAGGGGTTTGCTAATATTTATACAGTGAAAAATGTACAGCTTCGTGCTGCAAATATAAATGCATATAACAAACCAAAAAGATCGTGGCTGGTTCCGGTATGGGTATTTGATGTGGAAGGAAAAATGCAACATAAAACAGGAAAAGAAATTACAACGGAGAACATTGGCCCGGAAACAGTCGTGCTGAATGCAATTGATGGAGGTTTTATCCAGGTTCAGAGAAGGTGACAAGTATGAAAAATCATATATTCAAAGTGGAAGCAAAACGGGGGAGTTATTCCGCAGGATTTTACATAGGTATATTGGTTTTGACAGCAGCCGGAATAATCGGAGCGGGAGACCTGAAAGACGCAATGGGGGAGATTGATTATATAGGAGGTTATGTATGGTGTACAGAAAGCTGGTATCAGGGAATGCATTCGGAAATATTTATTTTTCTATTGCCTGTGGCGTGTACATTACCGGCAAGCGCATCGTATTTAGAAGATCTGCAAAATGGAATATCGATGTATATTATGCCAAGGACATCCAGAAAACGATACGGTTTTAGCAAAGTAGTAAATTGTGGGTTATACGGAGGTCTGGCAGCAGCGTGTTCGCTTCTGCTATTACTGGTAGTAAATGTAATACGATATCCGTTAAATAACATGCAATTTATGCAGTGGAAAAACATGGGAATGTCATATCATATGGCTTTGTTGGAAAATATATTGATCTTGTGTCTGAATGGTATGCTGTATGCATTGACTGGCGGGCTGGTTGGAGCGATAACGAAAAATCGGTATATGGCATATGCGGCACCCTTTATCTTTTATTATGTTGTTTCTACATTGGCAGAAGCATATCTGAAGAATCGGTGGATGTTAAGTCCCAAGGAATGGATGATACCACAACAGACCGGGGCTGTGGAGACGATTATATTTTTAATTGTGCTGATTATGGTAACGGGAACAGGATATTATTTCAAAATTAAAAGAGGGTGGGAAAATGGGTAAACTACATCGTACATTATTAATCGTAAGATTGAATTTTCTCGACTGGAAAAGAAATCCGAAAATCATTGCAGGATTTGTCCTGGCATTCACATTTTGCGTTATGTTATCTGGTAGGGCGTTGATATTTGCACGGACATATGGAACGACAATGCAGATTTTTGAACCGTTTATATGGGCATTCGGAAAAGCGGATTCGATTCTGCTGTCATCACTTTTATTACTCTTTTTCTTTGGTGATATGCCATTCATAAATCAGGCGACACCTTATTATCTGATCCGCATGGCCAGGCGGGAATGGATTGGTGCACAGATCATATATGTTGGAATTGTAACAATAATCTATTTACTATTTTTACTTGGCATATTTTGTCTTTTGTGTGCACCGTTATCATTCCCGGGGAATATGTGGAGTGAGACAGGAGCAATGTTGGGATATTCGGGAGTGGGAAGCGACATTGCATTACCTGCATCGGTAAAGACAATGGAAATGTCAGACCCATATACCTGTGTGATTAAGATCTTCTTATTAATGCTTTTATATGAGACCTTGACTGTGACATGGATGATGATATGGAATCTTGGAAAGAACCGGTTAGGGGGAATATTGAGCGTATTTTTATTAAACCTGTATGGCCTTTTGCTGACTCCGCAGATAATAGGAAAACTTTTACATATACCAGAGACCGTACAATACAAAAGCAATGTTTTATGCGGCTGGTTGTCGCCTCTGAATCATGTCACTTATTATATGCATAATTTCGGATATGATTATCTTCCGCGAATATGGCAAAGCTGTCTGATTTTATTCGTTCTTAGTGGAGTGAATCTGTGTGTGATTCATTGGCTGGCAGGGAGATATGAGTTTCAATTTTCATAAGTGTGGGAGGGAAAAGTATGAATAAAAGAATAATCATTACAATGTGTATTACATCGTTTATCCTTACCAATCTGGCAGCATGTGTAAAAACACCAGAAGAAAAAATAGTTACAGACAAGAAAAAAGGATCTATTAGCGAAAATATAATTCCGGCTTCAAAGGATCCAAAGAAGCTGGAGATTCCAAAACATTGGACAGATACAATCGAAAAAAGTGATGGATTTATTACGATTCATGCTGACTACGAGATGAATATTCCTGAAATATATAATACACCGGTATATGCATATGAAATGAAAAAGCTGAGTAATCAGGAACTTGGCAGCTTGTGTAACTATTTTTCGGAAGGAAATAAAATCTATAGATATCCGAAAATGAGTAAGGATGAACTGAAGAAAGAACAGGAAAAGATACAAAATTTTGAGGGTAGATGGGCAAAGTTGGAAGCTGTAGCGTCTACCACATATTGGCAAAATAGTTACAAACAGCTGGATAAGATAATTGCTCAGGCACCGGATAAAAAAGAAACATTGCAATATGTAGCGCCAAAATGGGAGACTCCATATCAAACAGAAAGAGATAAATGGGATGGACAAAGTGATTTCTATTACGATACAAAAGATAAAATAGGATTATCTGTAAGGATAGATAAGGGGAGAAACATAGATCCGGTTATCCGGGCAGTTAATTATGATACGAAGGCTGGATCTGTGACAAGATTTTTATATCAAGAAGGAACTTATATAGATGAAAAGACGATAGAAAGGCTTGAGACCGGTTCGGAAGAAGATCCTCCGGAATATAAAAGCTGGGTTGAAAAATTAAAGAATAAAATTTCGGATGCGCCTGATATAACAGAAGATGAGGCACGGAAAAAAGCAGAACAGGTGCTGAAAGATCTGGCGGTTACAGGAATGAAAATACAGGAATGTGTCAGGGCAACCGGAAGTACAGAAACGGAAAGCTGGGGAATGTTGGACGGAGAATGCGAGACAGAAGTGGGATATTCTCTATATTTTTTCAGGACAGAAGGAAATCTGACAGGATATGAAACAACATATAGTGATGTTTATGGAGACAGTTCAAAAATACCAGAGACTGTCTATGCACCAAAATTCGCTACAGAAAGCATACAGATGATAATAACAAAAAACGGAGTTAAAAAATTCCGGTGGAATAATATATCTGTGAAAAAAGAAAAAATCGCTGATAATACAAAGCTGTTGCCATTCGAAAAGATAAAAGAAAAATTAGCACAACACATTTTATATATGCAAATTTCAGATGACGGCAAACGGACGAAAAAAGAAGGACTGAAATTCACATATGAAATCCGGGATGTAAAACTCAGACTGGGAAATATCAGTGCATATGAAGATCCAAACAGCGTATGGCTGGTGCCGATGTGGGTGTTTGAAGTGGATAGGTCATGGCAAGATAAAGAACAGGTGAACAAGGAAAGCCTGCCTTATGAGGTAACTTTAAATGCAATTGATGGTGGACATATCGATACAGAATAAAGTATTACCTGGGAAAAGAGGTGGATAAAAATGAAGAAAATAAAGATTCGTGTGGGAAATCTTCATAAAACATTCCGTGAGGAAGAAGTGCTAAAAGGAATCACCTGTGATTTCGAAGCAGGGAAGACACATGCCATAGTAGGTAATAACGGATCAGGAAAAAGCGTCCTGTTCAAATGTATCTGTGGATTTATAAAACCAACCGAAGGAACAATTACCATAGACGACAAAGTAATCGGAAAAGATGTAGATTTCCCGGAATCCATGGGAATGATCATAGAAAGACCAGGATTTCTGCCAAATATGTCTGGTTTCCGCAACCTGAAATTGCTGGCGGAGATTCAAGGAAAAATAACTGATACAGAGATCAGGAACACAATTTCAAGAGTAGGCCTGGATCCAGATTCAAAAAAAGCAGTAGCCAAATATTCCTTAGGTATGAAACAACGCCTTGGAATCGCACAGGCAATCATGGAAAATCCAGACCTTCTGATACTCGATGAGCCATTCAATGGACTGGATAAAAAAGGAGTAGAAGAAATCCGGAGCCTGATTATGGATCTGAAAAAAGAAGGAAAGACAATCCTGCTGACCAGTCATAATAGTGAGGATATATGTGTGTTGGCGGATGTAGTATGGGAGATGGATGGTGGGTGTTTAATACACTAGTTCATCATGGCCTCTCGATCCATGAGAAAGCGCTGGTATCCTGTCTGCTGCATCATGACATCTAGCAGCAGATAGGATACCAGCGCTTTCTCATGTCGTGACTGGGAATCCAACCCAAATTAATGTACTAAACAGCCAATTTCTTCAAGATACCTCACATGCTCTATCGCCCCCTGATGATTCCCCTGAAGCGCAAGCACCTCATCAAGTCCATCACGGGCCTTCTCATAATCCCCAAGTCCGATCGCACTAAGCGCCATCAGATACTTGCAATCAATCGTATTACGAAGCTGAATATCACTAGGAAATACCTCAAACTCCGGAAGCGATACCGCAAAGTAATCATAAGACACTTCATCAAAGATATGCTTCTCACCAAACGCTTTCAGCTGATGATAACACTTAGCAGCCTTTTCTGTTCTTCCAAGAGCAGCATTCGCAAGACCCTGATAGAAGATCGTATCAGACGGCTGGTCATTATAGTAAAGAGCAGCCGATGGCTCATCCAGTCCTACAGAAGCTTTCTCCCACCATCTGGCAGCTTCTTCGGTCGCATTCAGGGCCGCATAGCAGCATCCGATATAATATTCCGCAATATTATCCAGAACATTCGGAAGTTTTCCTTCGCCTAAGTTATCCGGATAGGTAAATGTATCTGTAAGAAGCTTAATTGCTTCCTCATAATTCTTTTCTTTCATAAGCCCAAGAGCCTTGTGAGTCAGCGCATAGCGGTACTGGCCACTGACTTTTCCTTCTCCACCTTCCCATGGATGGAACGTATGTCCCTTCAAAGCATCCAGAGCCTTGTCGTACTGATCGGTCTCGTTCAGAAGCGTGATATATTCAAGATACAGCACGTCTCTGTCTTCGACTAACTCCGGATATTTCTCAAGCAGAGCCAGACGGTCTTCCAGTGCAACATTATTCTTAGCAGCCAGCTGGTCGTATTCGAGAAGAAATCTTGGATAAGAAGAATCCAGTTCAAATGCTTGCTTCATATAATCCAGAGCTTTGGCAGGTTCTTTGCATTTATTATAATAAGCAATCGCAAGATTACGATAAGCCATAGCATACTTCGGATTTTCGGAAATGCTTTCTTTCCACTCATTTACAGCTTTGTCATACTGCTTCTTATCATACAGCAGGCATCCAAGATAATAATGTGCATATGGTACTTTTTTAAGTGCAGATATAGCAACATTTAAGATAAGAATCTCTTCTATCTTGTTCGGGAAGCAGTAATCCGGATTGGTATGTTCTGCTTTCTGGTAAGCATCCAGTGCAGCTTCATTTTTACCATCTTTTTCATAAGCATAACCCATATAGTACCAGGTCATAGGCGACTTGTCCGGTGTTGCATCCAAGATACGTACCACATCTTCATAAAGTCCGGCTTTGATATAGTCCAAAGCAACTTCCAGATAGTTATGTGCAGAGGTACGCATTGTGCTGATCCATCCGCTCAGATCATCTTCTGAAACGGATTTTTCATACAGGCAGTCAAGTGACAACGGATCGATTGCAAGACTTTCAGTGAGAAAATCTTTGTTGCAACGTCCAAGCTTTCGAAGGATAGAAGCTTTTAATGCACGTACCTTCATGTTATGCCAGTTGCGGATCATGGACTGCTCTGCAAATGTAAGCGCCTGTTCATATTCGTGTTTTTTGCATGCAAGCAGTGCAAGCCAGTAGAATCCGGCGCTCTGCGTCTCGTGGCTCCATGTAGATTTATAGAATGCATCATAGGCAGCAGATTCATTTCCCAAGAAATATTCTGCAAGACCTAAGTTAAAGTAGCATTCCCCGTTATATGGATTTGGATTCTTCCAGGTCTGTTTTTCAATGGCCGCTTCAAAATGTTTCTTTGCAGCAGCGAAATCACCGCGCTTCATAAGCAGCATACCGTATCCGTTATTCAGACGGATGTCACTTGGATCACGGCGGAGTCCTTCTTCGTAGTAATCAGCAGGTTCATATGTTGCATGACGGTACTGCTCCAGATGCTGTGCACCTAAGAATAATTCTTCTGTAGATTTCAATTCAGCCGGTGTGCCGAGAGGAACAGCAGGATCCGGGATTGGCTCCAGTTTTTCTTCCAGTCCGGTATAAGTAACAAGTGTATGTCCATCTGTAGCAGTCACTTTTACTGTGCAGCCTGCGGTGGAACTGGTATCAGTCGTAAAAGTATCTTCAAATGCCTGCAGAGGAGAAATGTCAATGGTCTTGCTGTAAAGTACATTACCCTCTTTTTCTACAGATAAGGTGAGTCCGTTATAAGAACCGGAAGTATACAAAAGCAGTGTAGCTGTAGAATCTTCAATTGTAAAGTTCACCATGGCATCCTTCGTAGCATTCTTCACACGTCCAACATTTTTATATGGCATAAAATACTGGGTAAATGTCTTTTCTTCGTAAGGCTTTAACCATGTGAAATCCGGCTGATTGTCTGCGAATACTCCAGTCATCAGTTCGATATATGGTCCATCCTCATCAGTAAGGTTGCGGTCCCATGTACGGCCAAAGTCCGCGTTGCCCCATGTCCACTGCTTCTTGCCAGGAGAGATGTGATGGTCGGCAACGTGCAGCAGTCCGGCTTTTCTTCCTTCATCGTAGTTACCTATAAAATCAAAGTCAGAATGCGCAGCCATGTAAGAAGTCGGCACCTTGATATTCTTATACATGGAAATGTCAACGCCTGCAGAGTAGTCGTATTTGTAATATTCTCCGGTTGCGATCGGGAATGTAGATACGGCACGTTTTCCATGGTCCATAACTGCATATACATCCGGCGGGAATACAGAGTAAGTATTGTCATTGACCGGAACAGCCGGATTTGCCCACCAGAGGAAGGTCTGAGGAATATCGGTGTTGTTAAAAAGCTGTCCCTTGATCTCGATATAAGCCTTGTCAGGATAGAGAGTGAATGCCCCCATACCCTTTGTACCGTACATCTTGTCAATCTCACTGACATATACGGTAGCAGAGCCGTCCTCTCGTTCCTTATAGTAATAATCCACCGGACTGTAAGTACTTGGCCTGTGATGCTGTGGCCAGTTGAATTCGATACCGCCTGAGATCCAAGGACCGGTTAAGCCAACGAGTGCCGGTTTGATCACATGGTTATAGTAGACAAAGTCATAACCGTTTGTCTTATCATAAGCTCTCTGGATACGTCCGCCGAGTTCCGGAAGAACCATAACCTTCAGATAATCATTCTCCAAATAGATAGCGTGGTAGCTTACATCTTCTTTTTTATCAGAGATTTTTTCGGTTACCGGAAGCGGGTAGACCTTGCCGGAACTTCCCTGATAGGCACGGTTCTCGATAAAGAGAGGCCCCTTTTCCGGTGGATAGACTTTATAGGTCGGGATGGTTACATTTTCTTCCCATACGTGTACGTTATTACTCATAATAGATTCTCCTTTGAAAATAATAAATATGTGATGATGATTTTCCCATCTCAAAGCTGCGAATATTTATAGCAATGCTTTTGTGTATGCTTTTACGATAGCATGAAAATAGTATTGGCAGAATATCATATTTCATAAAAAGATGGACAATATTCCACAAAATTGCTATGCTGAATATAATGAAAAAGAACCATGAAAAGAGTAATAAGAAATTCATAAAAGGCAAGGGGACAAACGAAGATGGAAAGAGAAAAGGATGAAGCATACATACAGGAAAGCCAGAAAAGAGACGGATTCAAAGATGAACAATATTTCATAATTCCAACAGAATCATTCAAAGAATACCTGAAACATCCGCTGGTAAAAGCGATGTACCTGACAGATATCGGATTCTTCCCGAAGGCGTATCATCATTACCGGGAACGGGAGGAAGGAACAGAAGAATATATCCTCTTATATTGTACAGAAGGGGAAGGCTATATCCATATCGGAAATAAAAAGTATCATCTTCACCCTCAGGAAGTGTTCTGTATACCAAGAAACCAGAAGCATAAATATTATGCCAGTGAGAAGAATCCGTGGAGTATCTTCTGGGTACACTTCAAGGGCGAAAATACAGGCTATTATCCATTGGAAGAATACCAGATCATTCAGATGAATTCCATACATGCGGAGAATAGGATCATAACATTATTTGGTGTGTTGTTCCGTGTATTGGAGCGCAACTATACACTTGGAAACTTTATCTACATTTCCCAGGTGTTGTCACTGATCCTGTCCGAGATATATTTTCGCGAAAAAGCAGATGAGGCAAGCCGGCAGAACCGGCATATTACAACAATCGTACGTTATATGTACCGTCATCTGGATCGGAATCTGAAATTAGAGGATCTGGAAGAGGAACTGGAACTTTCGAAAAGCTATATCAATGCATCATTTAAGAAATATACCGGCAGGGCGCCGATTGATTTTTTTATCAACCTGAAGATGCAGGAGGCGTGTAAGCTTTTAAAGTCTACAGATCTGTATATTGTGGAGATTAGTCAAAAACTGGGATATGATGATCCCTATTATTTTTCCAGAATATTCAAGAAAGTAATGGGAGTATCACCAAAAGAATATCGGAACGGTGACTATATCCAGAAGCAGTAATATAGTCCATTAATTCGTCAGATTGTTTATGTTATGGAATGTGAAAAAGGGGTAAGATGAGGATGACAAAAAGAATACACCAGAAAGATTAATAGCAGAAAAATCATAAAAATATTCAGGAGGGATACAACATGAAATACGAAATTCCAAAAAAGATGATCGGTATGAAACTTCCGGGAGGAGCAAAAGTACAGAAGGTAGAGCAGCCGGTGCCGGTACCCGGACCGGGACAGGTACTTCTGAAGATGAAGGCAGCCAGTCTTTGTGGAAGTGATCTGAAATATATTTATTATGAACATACAGATAAGACAGGTGGAGCAAGATATGACGATGTGATTGCAGGTCATGAGCCGAGCGGACAGGTTGTACAGGTTGGAGAAGACGTGCTGGACTTTAAAGAAGGAGACCGTGTGGTTGTATATCACATTCAGGGATGCGGATACTGTGACGAGTGTAAGAAAGGCTTCTTCATTAACTGCCAGAATCCGGAGAGACGTGCTTACGGATGGCAGAGAGACGGTGCACTTGCGGAATATATGGTAGCAGATGTATCTACCTGTATTCATCTGCCGGATTTCCTGACATATGAAGACGGAGCCATGATCGCATGTGGATTCGGAACTGCTTACCAGGGATTATTAAGGGCTAATGTATCCGGAAGAGACCGCGTACTGGTTATGGGGCTGGGACCTGTCGGACAGGCGGCACTGATCCTTGCGAAAGCCATGGGTGCAGAGACGATCGGTGTAGATATCTCAGAAGAACGTCTGGAGATGGCAAAGAAGATCGGGGCAGATCAGGTACTCTTAGGTGATGATGACGTTGTACAGAAAGTAATGGAGTATACAGACGGAAAAGGTGTAGAAGTAGCAGTGGACTGTTCCGGAAGCAGCATCGGCCGTCACAGATGTCTGGAAGCTGCAAGAATGTGGGGCAATGTGGTATTCCTTGGCGAGCAGGGAACCGTAACATTCGAGCCAAGTCCGCTTCTGTTACATAAGAACCTGACATTACATGGATCATGGGTAACATCCGTAGGTAATATGGAGCGTCTGGTCGAATTTCTGGACCGCAAGAAGATCCATCCAAGCCAGATCATTACACACAGATATCCGCTTAGCCGGACGGAAGAAGCATACCGCGTATTTGCAACCGGAAAAACAGGTAAAGTATGTGTTAATACTGTCTCTTAATACACATCTCCGAGCCCACGAGACCTCTCTACATCTCGTATGCC
>ERZ894203.1734-NODE-1734-length-10741-cov-10.437208_pt1 | contig 10741 bp, 3 predicted proteins | sample MGYA00380286_ERZ894203 | MGnify/ENA primary metagenome ERZ894203 (study PRJEB32331, sample SAMN06328484) | human gut metagenome | biome: human gut microbiome; feature: stool | host: Homo sapiens | collected 2014-02-06 ... | reverse complement strand
GAAAAAAGAAAATGCCGAAACGGAGACTGAGGAACAACAGGCTGAGGAAGAGGTGAAAAAGGAAAATGCCGAGACGGAGACTGAGGAACAGCAGGCTGCGGAAGAGGTGAAAAAAGAAAATGCCGAAACGGAGACTGAGGAACAACAGGCTGAGGAAGAGGTGAAAAAGGAAAATGCCGAGACGGAGGCTGTGGAACAGCAGGCTGCGGAGGAAGCAAAAAGAGAAAATACGGAAGAAGACAATGTGGAACAACAAACAAATGAGAAAATGGAAGAAATGAAACAGGAAAATCAGGAACAGCAACCGCAGGCAACGGAAACGCAGGCGGTACAGGGACAGGAACCGGCACAGGACGGGCAACCGCAGGCGAAGACGCAAAGACCGAACCTGATAGCGGACGGTGATGTGGACTGGAAGGAACTGGAACGGTTCGGGGTGAAAAGAGAAAACCTGTCTGAAAAGGACATGAAAGCCCTGATGAATTACGGCAAGACGAATCTGGTGACGGTGAACCCGACCTTTGGCGGTGATAGCTACGAGCTGCAAGCCCGCCTCTCGTTCCAGAAGACGGAAGACGGGGCATTGAAGCTCACTCCCCACTTCGTTCGCCACGAGCCGAGGCTTGACATTCCCCATAACGGCTATACTTTCACAGATGAAGACAAGAAGAAACTGAAGCAGACAGGCAATCTGGGCAGGCTGGTGGATGTGGCGGATACGAAAACCGGGGAGATGCGTCCGTCGTACATCAGCATCGACCGCCTGACGAATGAAATCGTGGACATTCCGGCAAGCAAGGTACGCATCCCGGACAGAATCGGACTGACGGAACTGTTAAAACCGGAACAGGACATCCTGCGTGCAGGACTGGCACTGCCCAAGGAGGTAACGCTGAAGAACGGGCGCAAGTTTGAAGCCGTGTTGCAAGTGAGTGCGGAGAAACGCGACGTGGAGTTTGTGCCGGAATATCTGTGGCAGGGGCAATCGCAGAGACGTGGAAACGGACAGGAGAAGAAACAGCAGAGCCCGGAAGCCCCGGATGCTCCCGGACAGCAGCAGAAGGAAGCCGGGAGTCAGGAGAACGGACAACGGCGCAACCGCTCGTGGACGAACGAGGACGGCAGCATCCGCCCGATAGGGAAATGGAAGGACGACATATTTACCGAACAGCAGAAGGCAGACTATGTGGCGGGCAAGACCGTGGTGCTCGCCAATGCGAAGGATGACCAAGGACAGCCCTGCACGAAATATCTGAAGTTCAACCGCGAGAAAGGCAGACCGCTGACCTATTCGGAAAACCCCGACCTCGCGCAGACCGTCGCCCCGTCGAATGAGAGCCGCACGCAGCTCGCCGTGAACAACGAGGGAAAGACCAACGAGGCGACCAAGCACCTGAAGGAGCCGCTTACGCAGGGACAGACCGCCCCTAAGGACGACGCCCAGCAGAAGCAGCAGACGAAGAAATCCAAAGGCATGAAGGTTTCCTGAGTGCCGCCACTGAATCCATAAAAAATTAAAAGAGAATAAACAACGGAATGAAACGGGGCTTCATGCGCCATGCCCTGCATATCCCACGGACACCGGCGTACCCCGTTCCATTCCACAAGAAACAATAGTATCAACGACTAAAACAGGAAATATATGATTACCATACTGGCAGAAAAACCGAGCGTGGCGCGTGAGATAGCACGCATCACCGGAGCGACAAGAAAAGAGGAAGGATATTATACGGGAAACGGCTACCATGTGACATGGGCATTGGGGCATCTGGTGCAACCCGCCCTGCCTGACGGGTACGGCTTCAAGGGCTTCCGCAGGGACAGCCTGCCCGTGATACCGGAAGAGTTCATGCTGATTCCCCGACAGGTAAAGACGGACAAGGACTACAAGGCGGACGCGGCAGCGGTGAAGCAGATAAAGGTGATAACGAAGCTGTGGCAGGAAAGCGAGGGCATCATCGTGGCAACGGACTGTGCCCGCGAAGGGGAACTGATATTCAGATACCTGTATGCCTATACGGGCTGTACGCTGCCCTTCCGCCGACTGTGGATAAGCTCGCTTACGGACACTGCCATCCGCAAGGGATTGAAGGAACTGAAGGACGGGCATGAATATGACGACCTGTATCTGGCGGCAAAGGCACGCAGCGAGGCGGACTGGCTGGTGGGCATCAACGGCACGCAGGCGCTGACCGTCGCCGCCGGGCGGGGAACGTATTCCGTGGGACGCGTACAGACACCCACGCTGGCAATGGTCTGCAAGCGGTTCCGGGAAAACAGACGCTTCACGCCGGAGCCGGTACACCAGCTGCATTTCTCCGTGCCATCGGCAAATGCGGGTACGGTGGTGAAATTCGCTTCCGTGAAGAAATGGCAGGACAAGAACGAGGCAGCTATACTATATAATAAGGTAAAGGCGAAGATGTGCGCCACCGTGACCAAGGTCGAAAAGAAGCAGAAGGTGGAGAACCCTCCGCTGCTGTACGACCTGACCACACTGCAAAAGGAAGCGAACACGAAGCACGGCTTTACGGCAGAACAGACGCTGGAACTGGTGCAGAAACTCTATGAGGCGAAGCTCGTCACCTATCCGAGAACATCGAGCCGCCATATTCCGGAAGATGTGTTTGCCGAAGTGCCCCTGCTGCTTGAGCGGCTGGCAAGCCACTCCACACTTTCGGATAAAATCGTGAACTTGGACGGACTGAACCGCCGGAGCGTGGATGCCTCGAAAGTAACCGACCACCATGCCCTGCTGGTAACGCCGAACCGACCGCTTGCCCTCTATAAGAACGAGCAGACCATCTACGACATGATTGCCGGACGCATGGTAGAGGCATTTTCGGAGGAATGTGTGAAGGATACGGCTACCGTAGTAGCGGAGGTGGTGCCGGACGCAGGCGAAAGATGCGAGGGCCTGACGTTTGAGGCGAAAGGCTGCATCGTGCGCAAGGCAGGCTGGCGCGGTGTGTACGGAGAGTATGGTGAGGACAACGGGAATACGGCATTGCCGGACTGGACGGAAGGTGACACACTGGTGATGGCGGGCTGCACCATGAGTTCGGGCATGACCCGGCCGAAACCGCTGCATACGGAAAGTTCGCTGCTGGCGGCGATGGAAACCGCCGGGCGTGATGATGTGGAGGATGAGGAGGCACGCCAAGCCCTGAAGGACTGCGGCATCGGCACACCCGCCACCCGTGCCGCCATCATCGAAACGCTGCTCAGAAGGGAATACATGGTGCGCGTGAAGAAGTCGCTGGTACCGACGGAGAAAGGGCTCGCCCTGTATTCCATTGTAAAAGACATGGACATCGCCGATGTGGAAATGACCGGACAGTGGGAAGCTGAGCTTGCGGATATAGAAAAGGGAAAGACGTCACATGAGGCTTTTATGAGGGATATAGAAAGCTATACCCGAAAGATTACCACGGACTTGCTTGCGTGTGACCGTATTTTCGGGCACAAGGCGTCGGGATGCGCCTGCCCCAAGTGCGGCAAGGGCATGATGCAGTTCTACGGCAAGGTAGTGCGCTGCGACAATCCGGACTGCGCCCTGCCCGTATTCCGCCAGATAGCCGGCAAGACACTTACCGACGGGGAGATGACCGATTTGCTGGCAAAAGGAAAGACGGAAGTCCTCAGCGGCTTCAAGAGCAGGCAGGGCAAGCCGTTCAGCGCGGCGGTCGCCTTCGACGCTGACTTCAACACGAACTTCATCTTTCCCGAAGCCAAAGGCGCAAGAAAAGGCACGAACATGAAAGGAAAACAAAAATAATGCGTAACTTCGCCACTGGTTCATGTCATAATCTGTTTCAATCCGTTGATACTCTTTATTCACATGGATTTAGTGGCGGCACCCGGAGGGATACCGGGTGCCTTTTTATATTTCCTTTCCAAAATCATTCATCCACTAAATCCATCAGAAAATGAAACAGAACAAGAGAACCGCTCCGGCGGAACTGTCCTACTACGGACTGTACCTGCTGGACTACCTGAGAAAATACCATCCCGGCAAAGTAATTGATACCGAGTTTATAACCGGAAGGGAGGAAGCCGCCGCCGAAACCTTCGAGAAGGCAAGGCTGGAGGGAAGCTCCATGGAAGCCGCACAGGAGGAAGCCATGCGCGTCCTGCTCGAAGGACTCCACTTCTCCTCCTACGCCCTGCTGTACGAGGTGATGGAGAACGAGTTCGCCGACGAGGTGGCGGCATCCGACCGCGAGGCGTTCTGCCGGAAACTCTTCCCCTATCTGAAAAACCAGCTCGGCGGTTACGACACGCCGGACGACACCTTCGCCCTGTCGCCCGACCACGACCTGCTCTACACGGAGCTGACCGGAACCGTCATGCTTTATCTGGAGTCCTATGGCATTCAATAGGAAACAGAAGCTGAGGGACAACATCGAGGCGATACGGACGGCATTCACGCTCGACCGGGAAGGGCGCACGCCCACCGGAAGGGAGCGCGTGCTGCTGGGGCGGTACTGCGGCTTCGGGGGACTGAAGTGCATACTGAACCCGGCACGGGAGCTGACGGATGCCGTACACTGGGCGAAATCCGACCTCGAACTGTTCGCCCCTACGGTGGAGCTGCACCGTATCATCCGGGAAAACAGCCGGGACGACATGGAGTACAAGCGTTATACGGATTCGCTGAAAGCCTCGGTGCTGACGGCGTTCTACACCCCGCAACCCGTCACGGACACCATAGCGGACGTGCTGCACGACCGCAAGGTGCGCCCGAATCTCGTGCTGGAGCCGTCGGCGGGCATGGGCGCGTTCATCAGCCCGGTGCTGTCGAACAACCTGCAGGCGGAGGTGACGGCATTCGAGAAAGACCTGCTGACGGGCAAGATGCTCGGACACCTGTACCCGCAGCAGAAGATACGCACGGAGGGCTTCGAGAGGATAGAGAAGCCTTTCCTGAACCATTTCGACCTTGCCATTTCCAACATCCCTTTCGGGGACATCGCCGTATTCGATGCGGAATACGAGAAAAAGTCGGTCATGCACCGGATAGCGGCGAAGAAAGTGCATACGTATTTCTTTCTGAAAGGGCTGGACGCAGTGCGCGACGGTGGTATCGTGGCATTCATCACCTCGCAGAGCGTACTGAATACGGAAGGCAACGGAGGCACGCGCTACCTGATGATGAAGCAGGCGGACCTGTTGTCCGCCATACGTCTGCCGAACAACCTGTTCACGGAAAACGCCAACACGGAAGTGGGTTGTGACCTGATAATCCTACAAAAGAACATCAACAAAATGGATTTGTCCGAAGAGGACATGCGGTTTACCCGGACAGTCAGAAGCAACCATACCGGAGTCGTTACCAATGAATATTTCCTTGACCACCCGGAACGCATCATCCATACCGAAGCGAAAAAGGATACCGACCCCTACGGCAAGCCCGCCATGATATACACGCACAGCGGCGGTGTGGAAGGTATTGCGATGGATTTGTATAAAATGCTGTCGGAAGACCTGTCGGTACGGCTGGACTTGGAACGCTACAACGGCATCAAGGGCGAAAGACAGGAAGCACGGCAAGAGATGCGGCAGAACATTGCCGTACAGACCGAGGGTATTGAGACGAAAAGAGAAAATATCCATTCGGCTGCGGGTGAACCGGCGAAGGCGAAAAGAGAAAACTCCGCTTCGGTTGCGGAAGAACGGACGGAGGTGAAAAAAGAAAGCGGATTGCCGGATGCAGGTGCAGCGGACCGGACAAAAAGGGAAGCAAACAGTGTGCAGCCGAAAGTACAAGCTATGACCGGCGTGTCGCAAGAAGCGCAAAGCAGACAGCCGGAAGCCCCGGTGATGGATTTGTACGACCTGTTCGGCTACACGCAGGAGGAAAGGCGGCTGGCGGAACGCGGACTGAAACCGGAGCGGAAGAAGGGCAGCAAGTCCAAGCCGAAGAAACCGGTACAGGCATCGCTGTTCGTGCTGCCGGAGGACGGTACGGGAATGGAAGCGGACAAAGGAAAGACGGAGGCAGGTGCCGCCATTACCCCGGAAGAAGCAAAGGAAATGGAGGAAATCATCCGTGGCACAGTAGAGGTGGAAGCTGCCCCGGTGGAAACGACCGCACCGAAAGCAGAAGACACGGCATCTCCACAAGAGGACGGCGACCCGGAGGACGCCGTTTATCGCAGCCTCGACTGGGAAACGAACCCGCCCATCAACGGATTCTATGAAACGATGATGTCGCTTACGCCGGAACGACGGGCGGAACTGCGCCGGCTGGGAAAGACGAAGATGGAAGCCAATGCCGCCAGACAAGCGGCCGGAACAACGGAGGCGAAAAGAGAAAAAGCCCATGCGGATAAACCGGCAGAACCGCAAGGTACTGCTGCCACGGTGGTCTATCCGATAGAAAACGGATTCGAGGCGGAACGCGACAGACGGATAGCGGAAGTGGAGAAAGCCCTACGCGCGGAGGAAGCCGCCCTGACACCGGAAGAGAGGCAGCGCAAGCGGGAGGAGGAAATGATGCCCCGCCCGTACAGCCGACCGCTGGAGCCGCACCTGAAGGACGGCTCGCTGGCATGGGTACACACGCAGGGCGTGCGCTATCAGGTGGGCGTGCTGAAGGACGTGACCCGCTACGGGGCAACCTTCCATCCGCTGGACATGGAGGGTATGCAGAAGGAGAAAGCGCAGCTGTACATCTCGATGCGCGACACCTACGAGCGGCTCTACGCACAGGAGGCGGAACGGCAGGAGGCAAACGACATGCTCCGCCGCCACCTGAACACCTACTATGACGAGTTCACGATGCGCTACGGCTGCCTGAACGCCAGACAGAACGTGAAACTGCTGATGATGGACGCCTCCGGGCGCAACATGCTGGCACTGGAACGCAGCGAGGGCGGCACGATGGTGAAGGCGGACATATTCGACCATCCCGTTTCCTTTTCGCAGGAAACGACCGTCATGGCGGAATCATCGGAAGAAGCCCTGTCCGCCTCGCTCAACCGCTACGGCGGGGTGAACCTGCCGTATATGGAATCCCTGTGCGACATGGCACGGACGGACATGCTGGAAGCGTTGAAAGGCAGGGTGTACTACAATCCGCTGGCAGAGGGTTACGAGATAGCCGACCGCTTCATTGCCGGTAACGTGGTAGTGAAAGCGAGGGAGGTGGAGGAATGGGTAAAGGGACACGAGGGGGACGAGATGATGCCGCAGGCACGGGAGGCTCTGGAGGCTTTACGCGAGAACATACCCGAACAAATCCCGTTTGAAGACCTTGACTTCAACTTCGGGGAGCGGTGGATACCCACGGGGGTGTATGCCGCCTATATGAGCCGCCTGTTCGATACGGACGTGAAGATAGGCTACTCGGAGAGCCTCGACGAGTATTCGGTGGCGTGCAGCCACAGGACGATGAAAATCACCGACGAGTTTCTGGTCAAGGGATATTACCGCCACTATGACGGGATGCACCTGCTGAAACACGCCCTGCACAACACCTGCCCGGACATGATGAAGAAAGTCGGCGAGGACGAGAACGGTAACGACATAAAGGCACGCGACAGCGAGGGCATACAGCTCGCCAACGCCAAGATTGACGAAATCCGAAACGGATTCACGGAATGGCTGGAGGAACAGTCGCCGGAGTTCAAGAAACGGTTGACGGACATGTACAACAACAAGTTCAACTGCTTCGTGCGTCCGAAATATGACGGCTCGCACCAGACCTTTCCCGGACTCGACCTGAAAGGGCTGGGAATCACCGACCTGTACCCCAGCCAGAAGGACTGCATCTGGATGCTGAAACAGAACGGCGGCGGGATAGCTGACCACGAGGTCGGAACCGGCAAGACGCTTATAATGTGCGTGTCAGCACACGAGATGAAGCGTCTGGGGCTGGTACACAAGCCGATGATAATCGGGCTGAAAGCCAACGTGCGCGAGATAGCGGAGACCTACCGCAAGGCATACCCCAACGCCCGCGTACTGTACGCTTCGGAGAAGGACTTCGAGGCGGCAAACCGCGTGCGCTTCTTCAACGACATACGGAACAACGACTGGGACTGCGTCATCATGAGCCACGACCAGTTCGGGAAGATTCCGCAGTCGCCGGAACTGCAACAGCGGATATTGCAGGCGGAGCTGGACACGGTGGAGGAAAATCTGGAGGTGCTCCGTTCGCAGGGCAAGGATGTGTCACGCGCCATGCTGAGGGGGTTGGAGAAGCGCAAGTTCAACCTGACGGCCAAGCTGGAGAAGGTGGAGCACGCGATAAAGTCAAGGACGGACGACGTGGCGGACTTCAGGCAGATGGGTATCGACCACCTCTTCGTGGACGAGTCGCACCAGTTCAAGAACTTGACATTCAACACCCGGCACGACCGCGTGGCGGGGCTGGGCAACTCGGAGGGCAGCCAGAAGGCACTGAACCTACTGTTCGCCATCCGCACCATTCAGGAGCGGACGGGAAAGGACTTGGGGGCGACGTTCCTGTCGGGCACGACCATCAGCAACTCGCTGACGGAGCTGTACCTGCTGTTCAAGTACCTCCGCCCGAAGGAGCTGGAAAGGCAGGACATCCGATGCTTCGACGCATGGGCGGCGATATTCGCCAAGAAGACGACGGACTTCGAGTTCAACGTGACGAACAACATCGTGCAGAAGGAGCGCTTCCGCTACTTCATCAAGGTGCCGGAGCTGGCGGCGTTCTATAACGAGATAACCGACTACCGCACGGCGGAGGACGTGGGCGTGGACAGACCGGACAAGAACGAGGTGCTGCACAACATACCGCCCACCCCCGACCAGGAGTATTTCATCAAACAGCTGATGGAATTTGCCAAGACGGGTGACGCCACACTGCTGGGCAGGCTGCCGCTGTCGGAAACGGAAGAAAAGGCGAAGATGCTCATCGCCACGGACTACGCGCGGAAGATGGCGCTGGACATGCGCATGATAGACCCGGAATATGAAGACCACCCGGACAACAAGGCAAGCCACTGTGCGAGGACGATTGTGGAATATTACCGGAAGTATGACGCGCAGCTCGGCACGCAGTTCGTATTCTCCGACTTGGGTACCTACCAGCCGGGCGGGTGGAGCGTATATACCGAAATCAAGCGCAAACTGGTGGAGGACTACGGCATACCCGCCCATGAAATCCGCTTCATTCAGGAGTGCAAGAGCGAGAAGTCAAGGAAAGCGGTGATAGAAGCGATGAACGAGGGTTATGTGCGCGTGCTGTTCGGCTCGACCTCGATGCTCGGCACGGGCGTGAACGCCCAGCGCAGGGCGGTGGCAATCCACCACCTTGATACGCCGTGGCGACCGTCTGACCTCGCCCAGCGCGACGGTCGGGCGGTGAGAAAGGGCAACGAGATAGCGAAGCTGTACGCTGACAACAAGGTGGACGTAATCATCTACGCGGTGGAGAAGTCGCTGGACTCGTACAAGTTCAACCTGCTGCACTGCAAGCAGACGTTCATCTCGCAGCTCAAAAGCGGTGCGATGGGCGCAAGAACCATAGACGAGGGGGCGATGGACGAGAAGTCGGGCATGAACTTCTCGGAGTACATGGCTATCCTGTCAGGGAACACCGACCTACTGGACAAGGCGAAGCTGGAGAAACGCATCGCCTCGCTGGAGGGAGAGCGCAAGTCGTTCAACAAGGGCAAGCGCGAGTCGGAACTGAAACTGGAGTGCAAGACCGGGGAACTGAGGAACAACCAAGCCACCATAGCCGCCATGACAGAGGATTGGGAGAAATTCACCGCCGCTGCACAGACGGACAAGGAGGGCAACCGACTGAACCTGCTGAAGATTGACGGTCTGGATTCCACCGACGAAAAGGAAATCGGAAAGCGGCTGCAGGAGATTGCGAAGAATGCCGCGACCGGAGGGCAGTACAAGCGCATCGGAGAACTGTACGGCTTCCCCATCGAGGTGGTCAGCGAGCCGACACTAAGGGACGGGCTGGAGTTCACCGACAACCGTTTCGTGGTGGCGGGCAATTACAGGTACAACTACAACAACGGGCATCTGGCGATGGCTGACACGCACGCCGCCGCCACGAACTTCCTGAACGCTCTGGAGAAGATACCGGGCATCATCGACCAGTATAAAAAGAAAAACGAGGTGCTGGAACAGGAAATTCCGCAGCTCCAAGCGATAGCGGGCAAGGTATGGAAGAAGGAGGACGAGCTGAAACAGCTGAAGTCCGAGCTTGCCGCCCTTGACCGCAAGATACAACTGGAACTTACACCTCCCACACCGGAAACCGCCGAAAACAAGCAAGAAGATGAGAATGCCATCCAAGTGAACAGCCATCTGCCGGAAATTTCCAAAGACAGGAAAACAGGCGGTTTCAAAATGTAAGGAAGCCCGTGTATATAAAACAGAAAAACCGACAAAGACATTGTTTATGTGCCTTTGCCGGTTTTTTGTCTAAATTAGTATTCTATAACGCATAAAATACTTGTATCCATGTATGTAATATGCTGTTATTTTTGTATTTTTGCTTTTGGAGGGTATTGTTCTCCCTAAATCAAAAGTATTATGGACGCATATCGACCCAAGCAGCGCATCACGCTCTCTTTCGCCAAGCGGAACGGGCGCAACTGCATAGCGGCCGCCTATGGTGGCGATGACACTTTGCGACAAAATTTGTCGCGCGAACCCGGTGCAATCATAACAGGTGATACCGCCTATCTGCCGGCAGAGAATTTCGTGCTTGCCGAGTTCTTCGACCGCTATGTGAAAA
>ERZ894203.1724-NODE-1724-length-10797-cov-8.538168_pt1 | contig 10797 bp, 9 predicted proteins | sample MGYA00380286_ERZ894203 | MGnify/ENA primary metagenome ERZ894203 (study PRJEB32331, sample SAMN06328484) | human gut metagenome | biome: human gut microbiome; feature: stool | host: Homo sapiens | collected 2014-02-06 ... | reverse complement strand
ACTTCATCCGTCAAGAGCCATCCGCCACCCCTCGTTGACCGGCACGTAGCTAACGTCAATCACGGGGAACAGCGTTCTAGACGCCTAGATGACTGTGAGTGATCAAATAAAGGTGTTCGGCGTTGGCACTTGTTTCTGCATACTTTCCCGCACAATGGGATTAGCGGCATAATATTCTTGAATTGTCTTTTTGCTGATAATCGTGCTGCATGGAGCGGAAGGCGGCAAATCACCGCGCGCGATTTTCCAAGGGCTCTCAGCGTGCGTCCTTATGCTTAGCTCATTTCCCGTACGAGACGACAGCACCGCGCACACTGCATCTATGGTTTGCTTTTCTTCTTCAGAAAGCGTCTTTTCACAGTCGTTCACAGGAAGCTCGCCTTCACGGATAAGGAATTTTCCCCTGTGCTGCGCATACAGTTCACGACATACAGGGCCGCCACGCCATGCTTGGAAATCTTCGTCAAAAAGAGGATGTCCACGACGAGCCAAAGATTCCGCCTGCGAATAGAACGCGAGCTTTTGTAATTTCATAGTGGTCATTGCTCCACAGCGTTTAAGAATGTACGCCGCGACATCCACCACAGTTGCCATGTCAATCCTCCCCTCATATATATGAAATCTGAAATCAGTCTAGTATAGTGGATGGCCATGGACGCGCCCCTTACTACCATCAGCCTCGGCACTATCAGTCGGAACAGAGCGAACAATGCTGGGAAAATATTACGTGCAGGAGCACAATCAGTTTCGCCGGAAGAATACCAGCTCGCTATCGATACAGCACAAGCTTGGCGTGATCAGCATATCGAAGCCACTCAAGAGTGTTTTTCAGAGGTCTTAAAGTGCTCAAATTATTTTGCCGAATCCGTCTGCACTTATCGTCTCAAACGAATTGCTTCCATCATTCGTAAACTGCAACGCGCCCAAACCCACCTGAAATTAGGCGAATTGGATGATATCGGAGGATGCCGTCTGATTTTAGAGACCAATAATCAGGTCCGTCAAGCGGCTGAAATTCTGAAATCTCAAATCCCTCTCAAGAAAGGCAGCGGAGAGAAGGACTATATCCTCAATCCGCAAAAGTCCGGATACCGATCCCGCCACCTTCTGTTCAAACCTGAGACTCAAACAGGCTCTTATCAAGTGGAGGTACAGATTCGAACACAGCTTCAACATTACTGGGCAACAGCTGTTGAGGCCGCTGGAGAAATCTATGGCACCGAATACAAAAGCCCCGAAGTTCGTAGACAGGCCGTAGGGCCTGAAGACCAGGAAAGGATTCAATTCTTTCAAATTGTTTCCAGCCTATTCGCTCTCGAAGAGGGAGCCCCGCAGGTTCCCGGCTTTGAACGCAGCCAAAAGGAATTGGTAAAAGAGCTTCAGACGCTTGAATGCTCATCATGCTTATTGGATGATTTGGCAGCGTCCACAGACAGCATCTTCCCTTTGAATCCTCCAACGGATAAAGCGGCAACGCTGTTTCTCCTCAAACTTTCTCGCGAAGATCAACTCCTTGATATCGAGTCTTTCCGCCAAGATCAGCTTTCTGAAGCATTGCAAAAATACGGCGATCTTGAAGACCGAATTGAGGCAGCGACCAATAAGGGAACCGAATTCGAATACAACAATGTTGTGTTGGTTTACGCCCAAAATCATGAACAGTTAAGCATTGCCTATCCAAACTATTCAGCTAATGTCAGCCACTTTGTGGACAAGGTTGGAGAATATCTGCAATAGTGTACGTTCAGTCAAGCCGACGTTTCGCGATGAGAACGGTGTCTATTCTGAACGCCAATAATGTTCAGCATAACTGGCGACGGCATGCAGATTTATTCGACAAAAAGCATCAAGTAGAGCAGCGTGATGATGCTCAATGATGATGTTTCATGAGGGGGCGCCGATAATACCGGCAATCACGATTCCGCCAAGAGAAATCCGCACGGCCGATATAAGGTTAGACGCACGGATTCCTTAATCATGCAGACTGTAGGATACTGAAAGGCAGATGCCGCGAGAACCTGCCAAGAGATAAGAAACCACGGAAGGAACCGACGAATTTTGTTGCACGATTCCGATTTTCGTGGCAAATTTCGAATCGTGCAACATTTAGGGACACAGAACGTGCCGAAGCGGCCGGAAGCATGCGTCCATAGCAAGAAAACGCACCCAAGGCCTAGCAACGTATGCTTTGTCATAAAGCAGAACATACGTAACATCCGGATACCATGAGATATAGGGGGATTAACAATCTTCGCTATAAGGTTTCACGAAAGGCATAGTAATGGCCAGAGATTCTCGGAACTACGAAGCTCCCGGAAAGTTCTCCAATGTTTACAGCTTTCGGCTTGTCTGTATCCAAGTCTGCAATACATCTACATTTTGCAAGCCCATCTCGCAGCATACATAACCAATATAATCAGGGATATCCTTTTCTAGATTTACGAGTAAAGATTCAAGCTGCTGTAGGAATTCCAGATACCGTTTCTTGTCCGTGACCAGCCTCAAATCCTTAACAAGCTGGAATACAGTGATGTTCCTATCATGAGGATGTGCACAATACAATCGCTCATCATGAGCACATATATTTCGAAAATCCTTTATTCTCCGGTATATCTTGTCAAGCTGTATAGAAGTAATCTCTTCCCCATGACGGTGAGAATCCTTATATAAAGCAGTAAAGCTACGCGCAATATTTCCACGGACAACGCTACCCTGCGCTTGGAAAAACCAATAGATCTGACCAATAGTGAGATCATTGCACAATACCCAAAGCGGCACTTCCCCCTCATATTCCTCGAGACAATGCCGAAGATATTCTTTCCTATCAGGGAATCTAGGATTTCTGTTTAAAGAGATGATTTTCTCTAACTTTGGAATAAGTAATACAGCTTTGTCGTGTGCTTTGCCTGTTTCCGCATAATTTGCGATATTCAGATAAGGATTTTTCTCTTCTGCATTCTCTTTGGTGAATTCGTATGAGCATATTGTCTTCAGAATAGCTTCTGACAACGTAGTCATACGGAACAACAAGAATCGCAAGTTCCTATCAAAAACGAAAAGAGCATACAAGTCATTGAACGACGTGCCAGTAAGATATCGGTCTTCATGTGTTCTTTTTCCGGCTTCTTTATCGAGAAAAGGATCCTTGTACCCGTTAACAATCGAATAATAGCCTTCACGTTCCAAAATCCACGGAGTGCGCATGTCAGTCTGCAGACCACGTCTGTTAAGCTGTTGCACTTGGCTTTCTATGCCATAAATGGTCTATACATAACGCCTCCCTAATGCACGAAAACCGTTCCCTATCTAGGGAACGGTTTTCGCGAACTAGACAACGCCTAGCTTTATCGCATCTGATAAATTTACTCATGAATATCAGCAATGTCAATTCAGCGTGTCTCAACAGGATTTCCGTTCTAGAGAAAGCGCAGCACATCTCACACTAACGGATTTCTGGTATGCGAACTGTTGCAGAGACATTGAAAGATGGAAAGCCGGAACACCCGGAACCAGACCTTTGTCAGTTCTTCTGGTTGGGGACGAGCATGATCTCATCGTCGACGATGCCCCTTCAAATGCCGGTAGGGGCCCTTGCCATAACGCTCAGCGGACTCCATGAGCTGGCCGCGCGTGATCCAACCGTTCTCGAAAGAGATCTCCCCCACGATTGCGATGGGCAGGCCCTGAGCGCGCTGCACGGTACGCACGACCCCCTCCCCATTACTAGCACAAACTCTTGGAAAGCAAAGCACTGTCAGAGCCCCGCGCAAGCCGCACCACCCTCAGCTCTGACTTTGCCCGAGTTCCGCACCCTTGGCAGGATACCGCGCAACATTCTGAGCAATTAACTCATCGCCCATCACCTTGCCGAAATCAGCCCATGGCCACGCTGCAAAAGGCGAGACGTCCTCAGACCCATGATCCTGAGAAATAATCTCCCTGACTATGCTCCGGGGATCATAGCCCTTCTCAAGCCGATCCTGATCAGCGGCATCAGTGAAATAAAGCTCATAACAACGTCTTCCCTCATGAATCCCCCTGCGCCACCTTGCAGGCGTGATCTCATAGCCCGTATGGACGATTGAATCATCAACCAAATCTTGCGGATCCGAATAGTTCAGCCCAAGGACATGCGGATAGACCCTATCCAGCCCACATTCCTTAAACGCATGTTCGAACACATTGTCAAACGTCGGATAAAGCTGCGGAATCTCCATGAATCGAATTCCCGAAGCAAGCAGACTGAGAGCAGATTGCCCCACAATCTCATGTTTCATTTGCGTCTTGGTAAGCATACTCGATCTTCCTTTCCTAAAAACCGTCGTTGCAAAACACCAGATGTTATGCTCAAAGAAAACGTCTCAGCCAATCAGGAAGATTGAAGCTATCAATAGACCAAGAATCCTCTTCATCTTCCTCCCAAACATTCTCTTTACCATCAAAGAATTTCTGGAGTATGAAAATCTTTCCATTCAACTTCCAAAAAAATATCCACAACCTCTCATCCATAGGCAAAGTATCATATTCGTACCTCATAGAATAAGTTCATGCTCAACATTTAGATTCAGTATCAATATCACACTTCTCATTTTCAATAAACACATTCTTGCGGCTAATCCAAGAGTGCAAACGAGCCTTATCGTCTATTTTTTCGCTTATCGATACACATAAATCAACAAGCGACAACTGCACATTTTTACTATCACACAGAGTGCATTCTCCATCCTGAATTTCCCAGATTAAAGCTTCACATATATCATCATTATTCCTAAACTCCAACCAATATTTCTCCGCAGTTCGAAGAGCAGAATCATAATCATGTTGCAGAATAAGACAACAACAAAGATTGTAGTAACCGAGACATCGATTTGTAAGGCCACGTTTCAATGCATCCTGAATGATATCTCCAGCTTCACTAGGGGAATCGGGAATGAGACAGAACCCTCGTGAATTTTGAGCACACGTATCGCCAGGGTATTGCTTTAAAAAGAATTGAAACAATGTGGCAGCAGCACCGTACTCCTGACGAGCCAAATGCCGTTTAGCAGACTCGTACACTTGCATGTAAAGACGAGAGTTACTCCTATCCGATCGCAGAACGGCACGCTTCGCAATTTCTGAATTGAGTTTCACCTCATCTAGACCCAATTTTTCAACGGCACGTTCAGGAAAGGCATCTGTATAACCGCAATGGATAAACTTGTACTCTTTACGTAAAGATGAATCTTCCCACGCTTTCATATTGTCGCCAAACAAATATCTGTCTCTTAACCAAACATAGGATTCCACGACAGATAAATCCTCCATGGGAGCAAGATTAAGATTATCCCACTCATCCTTTGAAGGAGGGATAAAACCTATTAAATCATTCATAGAAGCAGTAGAAGCCCAGATCTTAAATCTATGGATATCATTTAAGAACCAGGAACAATCTTTCCCATCCTCCTCTATTCCGAGGATGTTGCGCCAACGAGACACCATGGAATCAGGAAGACCAATTTTATTCAAAATTACCCCTGAAATAAGAAAAACGGCAATGTCATCGGCAAATCCATATCTAAGAACGCTCTCTGTAAGGCCGTGCTTTTCTAATGCGGTAATCATTTTTTTGATAAGGGAAATACGTTCATGCGCTTTTTCGTCAGTGTCCGGAATGGGCCGCATGACTGCGGAATAAAGCACATAGAAGACCTTCCGCAGACCTTCCGGAATCCGAACTTCACAAACAGCGTCCATACACGTATTCTCTTTCCTTCTTCATCAACAGCGATATTTTTATATAATATCATGTATACTTTTTTATGTATAAAGGTTTCAAAAACGCAGGAGTATGATGATGGGGACTTTTCAAGTTTCCGATTTAGCAAGAAAAAGAACAGCAGTGATAGAAGCGGCTCGAACCGACTGCGCCGTCATTCGAGATAAAGACCAGGATTTGGTCATGCTGAAAAAAAGCAGACTGTCGAATCTTGAAAAATATCAGCAATGGTCTATGCGTCTAGAAAGACTACGCAGCATTATCAATTCAGAGAATCGTCCCAACACAGTAGAATGGGGCGATTTAGCATGGTTGCGCGTCCTCGACAACGATGATCTGAGCACTTTCTGCGAAGATTTAGCCAATGAACTCATTATCGATGCCTCTGAAGATGACTTCACCGGTCTCGACTGTTTAATACGAGAGTGGCGCGCAACAGCCGGACAGCTTGAAGACCCGTTACGGAAACGCATCCTGCTATCTTCAGAGCTCGAAAAAGCGGACTTCACCGAAGCCCAGGCACCAGCATCAGGAGCGGACAATGGGAGCATATGATCCCGAAGTGCCAGCAAAGAGGCCAGGAGGGAAACCTATCAATGCACCTAAATACCGCATATTGGTTCATAGAAAGTACGAAGCAGCTTGGAATCAGATTGTCGAACGGGTTGGCTTGCAGCAAGCCCAACAATTCTGGGATCATGTCGCATATTCGCCAGGCGGCAAAGACCCTATAGCTAATAGCTGCTTCCTGAGAGGCAAGGCTGGAACCCCAAAAGGGAAAGGCTTCTCTAAAACCATCCATTATGAACTTTCAAGCATGGCTCGGATCAACTACCAGTATTGCGACGAATATCAAACATCGCCACAGGGAGACAAGCACCATGTCGTTTTCATCCTCAGCATTGACTATTCGTCTCACTGATCAAGACAACGATTCCAAAACTAACACATAGAAATACACGACAACCAGTAGAGAGGCATAGCCACATGCCAGGGACCATGACTTACGACATGTAAATTATCTCTCAGGAGTCATTAAAAATGTGACAACATTTGTTGAACTCGCTATTAATCCGCGCCCGAACTGCTGGACACCGCATCTGGCAGTTCGGCGCCCCTCTCGACAACGCCTCGCACAGCAAAGCCTTTTTGGGAGTCAACGCCATAAAAGAGCAGTTCAATCAAGCTGCATCTTCCAATTTCCAATCGCTCTTTTGTCTTAGCAAATGAAAATCGTTCCGGGAAAAATAGCTACGCTCTCTTCCGGAAACCCAAACCACAATATACGTAAGAATCCGAACGCCCTTTAAATATAAAAAAGCATTTAGAAATCGAATCGTATGTACATTACCGAATCTGTGAATATCCCCGACGAATTGGAAAGACAACTCAAGAGGGACCGTTTGGTCCTTTTTGTAGGCGCTGGAGTATCTGTTCCTTCCGGACTTCCAGGTTTTTTCGGACTCGCTGCCGAACTAGCTGGGCAGAGCGGCCACTTGTCCCCTGCCAAAAAGGACGCTGACCGACTGGACTATTTCATAGGCCGGCTTTCCGACGATCATTTCAACACCCATGAAATAACAAAAAAGATTTTTCAAGAGAAACAGCCCGCCGCCAACAGCGAACATGCGGCTGTCATGGCGTTAGCCACAGCCTGCAAAACACCACGAATCATCACTACGAACTACGACAATCTTCTTGCAGAAGCGGCGGATGAACAAGGCCTTGATTATGGCGAACAATACTTCGCACCGGCTCTCCCTCTCGGACGTGATTTCAAAGGATTAGTTCATCTTCATGGTTCCATACTTAGACCCAGCAAAAATATGGTGCTTGATGATAAAGACTTTGGAAAAGCCTACTTCACTGACGGTTGGGCAACGCGTTTCCTCACTGAAGTGTTCGCCAACTACACCGTTTTATTCATTGGCTACAGTGTCAACGATCCTGTCATCAGATATCTGTCTCTCGGTCTGCATTCCAATGGACCTAAACATTTCATTTTCCTCGGTCATGACAACGAAGAGCCGAAAGACCATTATGAAACCACCTTGGCCAATTTCGAACATCTACAGTTCCAGACCATTGAGTATCCCGTTCAGAACGGGAGTCACCAAGCACTAATCGATGCTCTTAACGCTTGGGCCGAACACGAAAACGCAGTCAGTTCCGGATTACATTCGAAAAACAAAAGAACTTGTTGAAGCGGGTATTCCGCAAACACAGCATGATACAGATAGTCTCCTTAGCGAACTCTCCACACCGTCGGGCTTAGACACTTTTATTCAAACCGCAAAAGAACCAATATGGATTAATTGGCTCTACGAGCAAAAACGATATTCAACGCTGTTCGATGGCACAGAGCCTCAAACACCCCAACAGCGGCAACTCCTCAACTGGATTACACGAATCTGCAACATAAACTTCAATAGCGAGAGTATAACCCTGCAGTACATCAAGCTATGCCAGCAGAGACTGTCCGATTATGCTTTCCAGTCATTTTCAACATCCGCAATTCAACCTAGCAACGATGGAACGCCGAAGAAAGCGCTGCAAGCATTCCTCTCAACATCCATAAAAGATAAAACAATGCCGTATATGCCGCATGATTCTTTATTGTGCGGCTTCGAAGACCAATTCCGCGCTTCCAATATTGTTTGGGAAGCCGCATTGCGCCCATTTTTGGAGTTTGATCGAAGCTCAAAATTCTATGAGCCAGATCCGGTTCCTTTTTCTTCCGGCGAGAAGCCCGATGTCAACGTTAGTTGGAACATTCCGTCAAGCTTTGGACAAGGAATCATCGATGACCTCGCCTCAAGATGCGAGCACTCGCCGTCCTTCGAAAGGATCATCGAAAATTCAATAAATCAGGCAATGAATTTGCTTTCAGAATATTATTCGGATTCGAATCACGAACATTGGAACGCGTTCATTCGCATTTGGATACCTGAAATTGAAGCTTGTGGAAATACACGAGGCGATCTACATCTCATTATCGATACACTTCGCGTATTTGGAGAGCAGCACAATGAGAAAAACGAACTCGCCAATCGCTGGATCCACAGTGATCAAATCGTTTTGCGGCGTCTTGCCATCCATGAACAGGAAATCAGCGAAGCAGCTCCTGATGAAAAGCTTGAGTGGTTGCTGAAGCAGAATCTTCTTTTTGGCAGATTTTGCGAACATGAGGTTCGGCAGCTCTTCAAGGCTGTTATAGAACATGTTTCAGCAGCACAGAAAGCGTCACTTCTAGAAAAACTGCAGCCTCCGTATAGCCCTGAAGATATTCCGAATAGAGCCAAAACCACAGACAAAGACGAAAGACAACGGCTCATACGCTTGTATGAGTTATTTAATCGGGTCTGCTGGCTGTCTGCAGCCGACCCGAATTGGCATGAAATACAGCAGCTGCAATCACTCTATGAAAAAGATTTTGGCTTTGTTCCAGACCCGGACTCAGACGTTCCGCTCAAAATTTATCATTCAGTAAAAGGACGAATCTCTCTAGAGGAATTCGCCTCATTAGTCAAACAATCTCCCAGTAAAGCGATTTCCAAAATTTTGTCTTTGCCTAAGGACGCCGATGCCTTTGACTCATTCTCTTTTGAAGCTGGATGCAGACTCATCGGCGAATATTGTTCAGAGCATCCGCAGGATACCCGCGGCCTTTGGGACGCCATCCTAGCCGCTCCAAACACCACTGAATATGAAAGAGCGCAGATTGTTCTGTTTATTACCAACGAGATTCGAAGCGCAGACTTCAAGAAGGATGTTTGCAACATCACACAACGCGTATGCGCTTTCGATTGGAACGAGGCTAATCTTTATTCACCGATTTTCTTTGTCACAGAGCAAATCAGTCGAATTGAATCAGAAAACGCAGAATCATTTTTCCAGACAGCCCAGCATCTTATAGATTCTTTGATTCCAAAATATGGCCAGGCTTTTCATACAGAGAAGCCAAACATTAACCAATTTGACTATGTAGCCTGTAACCTATGGCCAGCTCTCATCATCACGTATCAGATTAAAACAGTGTTATACCGATACACAAATACCTCGCCAACCGATTGGAATGGAATTCCCAGCAACGAAAAAAGATAGAATACAGAATCTCTTAAACCAGCCCAATAACCTCATCTGGCCAATACAGATAGCGTGCGCCCAAAAACTAGCCACGTTCTTTATCCTTGATAAAAAATTTGCCAGAGAGTGCATAATGCCTCTATTCCATGATGAAAGCACCCAACATCAAACATGGGCGGCTTTCCTCGCTTTTCCGCGTATTACCAGTAGTTTTTCCGAAAAAGATGTGTCCGGTCTTCTCGAAGATCAAATCGCAGAGGCTAGAAATCTTTGCGAATACAAGGATCAAGGACTCCGAAATAACTACTGGGATGTTCTCTTCAATTTCATGAACATGCCACCCAATACAAGCAACGCATATGATGCAGTACTGAAAAAAGTACTTTATAACAGTGGATTCTCTACACTGTCTGAGATTGCAAAGTTTCTCCCCTATTGGTGCCGTCAGCAGAATGATGAACAAATAGATATCGCATGGAAAAATTGGCTTAAGACGTACATCACCAATCGTTTCCAAGGAATTCCTCGCGATCTTGATTCTGAAGAACAAAAAGCTCTCATCTGCCTTATTCCAAGCCTAAGAGGGCATATCTCCGAAGCTCTAGAAATACTCTCCACGACAGATAACACCGACATCGACTTTTCCCAAGACCATTACCCAGTCCCCGAAGGATATGACGAAAAGGAACAGCAGCAATTATTACTGTTTTATCAGTGGCAGGTTAAGCACCAAACCGGCGAATGCGATTCAACGTTGCTTAGGTGGTGGTTACATCGGATTCTCAGAAACCTGACAAATGAATACCCTGATTTGGATCTGACTGCGCTCCGCGAAACAATGCAAGACCAGTTCGGATTCACAGGAATAGCCGGAATCGATTGACTCACCTGACCGTTTCACAGCGAACGTTGCTGGGACGAACCTACCAATCAGCTCAGGCAATTGCGAGCAG
>ERZ894203.1719-NODE-1719-length-10821-cov-24.240108_pt1 | contig 10821 bp, 9 predicted proteins | sample MGYA00380286_ERZ894203 | MGnify/ENA primary metagenome ERZ894203 (study PRJEB32331, sample SAMN06328484) | human gut metagenome | biome: human gut microbiome; feature: stool | host: Homo sapiens | collected 2014-02-06 ... | reverse complement strand
CAATGAACAAGCTCATTGTATTGCCAATTATCTTTTTATGGCTGAACTGTTACTACTTTGCAAAAATATAGTTATGGTTTCGTTGACCTTGCAGTTAAATGTATGGTATAATGTGCCTTAGTAAAGAACAAAGAAAACAGGAAAGGAATTATTATGGGATTATTACAGGATTGGAGAGAATACGCATATGGCGTAGAGATTAATTCAAAAGCAGGAAAGGCAATTTGGGATAAATATTTTAAAGAGGAGAAAGCAATATATGAAAAGCTTCTTGCAAATCCATCAGATATAGTTACAGGAACAGTCAGGGAACTTGCAGAAAAGTATGGCATGGAATTAAACTATATGGTTGGATTTTTAGATGGTATAAATGAAAGTCTTAAAGAGCCAAATCCTATCGAGGACATGACTGCTGATACGGTAGTTAAGCTTGACATAGACCTTGAGAAACTTTATTACAACATGGTTGAAGCAAAGGCAGAGTGGTTATATGAACTTCCACAGTGGAACACACTTCTCTCTGTAGAAAGGCGTAAAGAACTTTATCGTGAACAGAAAAAGTCAGGAACTATTGTTAAAAACAAGAAGGTTGGAAGAAATGACCCTTGTCCTTGCGGAAGCGGTAAAAAATATAAATATTGCTGTGGTGCAAATAAATAGTAATAAACTCTTTTTTGCATGACGGTTTGCAAGCTGCCTTCATTGTTACATATGAGGGCTGCTGCTATAATGGAGGTGTCCGGTGTGAATGAAGAATATAAGACAGGCACAGACAGATACAAAGCATTGTTCAGCCAGACGAACAATATGATACTTTATTTTGACGCAGACGGCACGGTCTGTGAAAAAAATGATGCAGTGTGTAGAAATCTTGGATGCGATATGGATGAGACTATCTGTATTCAGGATATATTCAGGACTTGCATGACGGTCAAAGACGGTTGTATAGACCTTATAGGTCATAAGTATGGTGTCAGTTTTGAAACAGTGGCATACAGGAAAAACCAGACTTGTTTTTCGGTTGTTGCATATCTCGCCAGACTTCCTGAGAATACAGGCTGCTATGGATTTTGTATAATACATGATATAGTACAGCAGAAAGAAGCAAAAAAAGAACTCAGGACAGCACAGATAGAAGTTGAGGAGAGTCATAAAGAGCGTAATGAGATGGTTGCAAATGTGACACATGAGCTTAGGACCCCTGTAAATGGAGTTCTGGGACTTGCACAAAATCTCCTTGATACTGAGCTTGATTCAGAACAGCGTGAAAATGTAGAACTTATAGAGCAATGCTGCAGAAATATGATAAAGATCATAAACAATATCCTTGATTTTTCAAAATTGCAAGCCGGTAAGTTTACGATAGAATATACAGAATTTAATTTTTACCGCATGATGGATAATGTTGTAAAGTTAAACAGACCACAGGCAGAGTCAAAAGGACTTAAGCTTATCTGTAATGTAGGTGAGGATATACCGGAGGTTCTTATAGGTGATGAGCTTAGAGTGACTCAGGTTTTAAACAATCTTTTGTCCAATTCAATAAAATTTACATCACTGGGTCAGATAAATCTTAATGTTGTGAAAAGTGTTGAGACGGGTGAAGAGATAGAGCTCTTTTTCATGGTTACGGATACAGGAATAGGAATATCGGAGCAGGAAAAAGATAAACTGTTCAAGAGCTTTTCACAGGTGGATGCATCTATCACACGAAAATTTGGTGGCACGGGTCTTGGACTAAGCATCGTTAAAAGTCTTGTTGAAATGATGGGTGGAGATATAAATGTTGAGAGTGAAAAAGGAAAAGGAAGTACATTTTCATTTTCAATAAAAGTGAAAAAAGTAGTATTACAGGAATCTGAAAACAGTATCGGGAACAATGCGAATGAAACAGAAAAGAAAGAATATTCATTTAATTATGGAGATGCATTGTCTGCTGAGCCGGAGGTAACAGAAAATAAATTATATAAACTCGGCTCGGATGAAAATATGAAAGCAATTACCGATACTTGTGAAAAGCTTGTCCTCTGTATCGAAATGGAAAACTGGAACAAGGCAAACGGTTTTGCGGATACCATAAAAACGCTTGTGGCTGATGACCCTATGAATTTAAAAAGAAAGGCATTCAGACTTCAGATGACGGTCAGAAAAGGCGACCATGAGGCAGCTTTAAATGATTACAATGTTCTCAAAAAGGCTATAGAGGAGTTTAGATTACAGTTGGAAAGGCGGTGATTTAGCGTGGCATCGAACATACATGTGAATGAACAGCCAAATATACTGATAGTGGATGATATATCTACTAATCTTGTTATTCTTTCCGAAATGATAAAGCAGACCGGATGTATTCCAAGACCGGTCACAAGTGTCAGGCAGGCACAGACAGCCATAGAAAGAAAGACACCACAGCTTATATTACTGGATATATCCATGCCTGACACGGATGGATTTGAATTTTGTGCCATGCTGAAAGCTGACATAAAAACCAGGGATATACCGATTATATTTATCTCAGCACTTGATTCTGTTGAAGATAAGATAAAAGGGTTTAAACTTGGAGCTGTTGATTATATAGCAAAGCCTTTTGAAAAAGAGGAAGTAACATTAAGGTTAAATACACATCTTAAGATATACAAAATGCAGCAGGAGATGGAGTCGTATAACAAAAAACTTCATCAGGTAGTAAATGAGCAGATAACGAGAGTTAATGAAGAACAGAAAAATGTACTTGCAGCACTTGCAGAAATCTTAAAAATGCGTGCAAACATTTATGAGAGAGGAATTGATAAGATTTCGGCAAACAGTCGTATGCTTGCCATAAGTCTTCAATTTTCACCTAAGTTTGATAAGGAAATATCGAGTGCTTTCGTTGATAAGATAGAGACTGCTTCTTTGTTACATGATATAGGTATGCTTTCTGTAAACGATGCAGTTGCATATAAAGACACCAATCTTACAGCAGATGAGCTGGAAGGTATAAGGCGGCATACGGTGGTTGGAGCAGATTATTTGCAAAAGATAAATACGGACAAAAATAAAAACGGTTATCTTGAGATGGCAGTCGAAATAGCAAAATATCATCATGAGAACTGGGATGGAACAGGTTATCCGGAGGGACTCTCAGGCACAGATATACCCCTTTCTGCGAGGATAGTAGCGGTCATAGATACATTTATGGCATTGAACAGTGAAAGAAGCTACAGAGACGCATATACGCGGGAGGAGAGTGTTGAGATTATAAAGAGTGAATCCGGCAGGAGATTTGATCCGGATATAATAGATATATTCAGTAAGATTCAGAAACAGTTATCCTGTGAGCTGTAAGAAAAACAGGAGAGACATAAATACAGTACATAATTTATACAGGCAGGAGGAAAAGGCAATGGACTCTATGATGGGAATATTTTATGAAGAAAGTTCAAGGCTTGTAGAAGAGTTAAAGAGAAATTTTTCAGAATATATTGGTAAAGATATATATGGTCAGGAACTCATACAGAAAATTTTCCGTGCAGTCCATACAATAAAAGCTGATGCCACAATGATGCTGTTTGACGGTATAGCGGCATTAAGTAAAAAATTTGAAAGATTATTGTACTGTTTTAGAAATGGTCCTAAGGTGATTGAGGATACAGAGCGTTTTGACGGTGTGTTTTGCGGATATGTAGATTTTGTTGAACAGGAGCTTGATAAAATTTCTCATGGGGAAGCACTAGAAAATGTACCGGAAGAACTGTCAAAAAATATTTCTGAATATGTAGACAATCTTAAGGAACAGTATGAACTTGATGAATCTCAGATAACAGGTAAAAAGACGGCTGATAAAAATGAAAAAGCGAAAAGACAGATATATTATATTCCGGGGGCTCAGGTACCGGTGGAGAAATCGGATAAAAAAGAAAAAAGGGTAGTAAAATATGAAAATAAGGACTTAAATGGAGTCATAGTCATAAAAAAGTCGGATTTAAATAAAATTCAGCTAAACATTACGAAAATGGGCAGTGTGATAAAGACGCTTAAGAAAGTTTCTGACAGGGAAAATTATGAACTTGCACTGCCTGAGATAAACAGTCTTGTTGATATAAATAAAGAACTTAGCAATGTGGCTAAAGGTTTTACAAAAGGGAATTTTACTGCTGTGGCGGAAAAAATGGAAATTCTTGTCGATGAGATGTCTGCGGCTTTAAACAAAAATGTCCGTCTTTTAGTTAAAGGCGAGGATATTATGATAGACAAGTATAAACGCGACAAGATTTCAACGGCACTTATTCACATGATAAGAAATTCGGTCGACCACGGAATTGAGGATTTAGAAACAAGAGAGAGGCTTGGCAAAACACCGGTAGGTCTGATAAAATTAAAATTTCAAAATGAAAATATCAGGATAACAGTCGAAGATGATGGTGCAGGTATAAACAGCGGAAAAGTTATTGAAGCAGCTCAAAAAGCAGGTGTATTAAAAAAGAAACCGGAAGAGTATAAAAAAGAAGAAATAATGGAGCTTTTATTGGTGAATGGCATAAGCACAACTGATATTCCTAATGATTATTCAGGAAGAGGGGTTGGAATGGATGTTATAAATCATTCAATAAAGGAAATCGGAGGAAAGTTAAATATAACTTCAGAAGAAGGATTTGGAACTAAAATAGAAATAGAAGTATAAAATTAAAAGCTGTCCTGTATGGACAGCCTTTATATCCTATGTGTATCGGACAGATCAGATAAGCTGCATTTGGACATCTTTTGTTAAGACATCTGTATAGCTGAAAGATACTGTCTGTACTGTATCATCTAATTTGTTTTCAACTTCAACAAGGAAGATGCTTGGATAAGTCTCGCTGATAACACCCTCTGTAATATCAATCTTATGTCTTCCGCGGTTGGCACGGATTTTAACTCTGTTTCCGACATTTTTATCAACCGAAGATTTAACTTTTCTTATATCTGCTTGACTCATGTTTCACCTGTTCCTTTCAAAAAAGACTGGTATGACACCAATCTGTACAAAACGCTACAAGTAAAATTATACCATAAAATAAAGTATAAGTCAATTTAGGTGCTGTTCGTAAATATATGATTGACATGAACAATAAGTTAATTTAACATAATTAAAGAATTTTAAAATACCGCATAAGGAGGTGGAATGTTGAAACATATAATGATAGACCTTGAGATGAACAAAATAAAAAAACAGTACAGAGATGATAAGAAACTGGCAAATGAACTTATTGAGATTGGTGCCGTGAAGATGGATGATGATTTTAATGAAGTTGACAAGTATCAGTCTTATGTTATGCCTGATTATGGAAAAATGGATTCTCATATTATCAAATTGACCGGGATAACGGATGAAAAACTTGAGGGTGCACCGAGATTTAAAGATGCCATGCAGGATTTTGAAAAGTGGATAGGTGGTGGTGCAGTGACATTTTATTCATGGAGCATGGCAGATATAAGGCAGTTTCAGACGGAGTCGGCATTTAAGGAATATCAGTCGGAGACGCTCCGTAAGATGGAGAAAAACTGGATTGATTTCCAAGAAGAGTATAGCAGGCTGCTTGGAATAGACAAAAGGATTAAGCTTAAGCAGGCAGTATCATCGGCTGATTATGATTTTAAAGGGGCACAGCATACTGCACTTGCTGATGCGGTAAATACGGCTGAGATATTAAAGTTGTCAAAGAATCCGCAGGAATTTGAGCGTGTTATGAAACCGATACTTGACTTGTTCAGAAAAGATCAAGGAGGCTCGACACTGATTGATATGTGTCCGGAATTTTTTGCGGAAGCGTTAAAAAAGGATGAAACAAAAAAGAAGGAATAGATAATCAAATATCTATTCCTTCTTTTTATGACTATATATAAATTATTAACTTATATAGCAATTTTTGGAGGGCAAAACGCTGTTTTTTCCCTTATTATGGAATTAGGAAAATGCTGTAATATAGTGGTGCCCTTTTTACCTGACTGTTACGCGTACGCGGGCTTTTTTACCGTTAAATGCTTTTAATGTGATAGTTGTTCTGCCGCGTCTTTTTGCTTTTACTTTTCCTTTTGAATTTACGGTAGCAACAGATTTTCTTGAAGATGAGAATTTAATCTTTTTACTGTAATAACCTTTTGAAAATCTGACTTTGACTGTAAAGGAATGACCGCGGCGCACAGTTTTTCTCTTGTAAGGACGGCTTGAAATACGCTTTGGTGCCTTGTAAACATTAACTGAGTAAGTGGCAATGTTTCCGTCATTTGATATTGCGGTAATGCGTGCACTTCCTTTTGAAAGTCCTTTTATCTTACCGGTAGTCTTATTTACGGAAACAACTTTGTTGTTGCTGCTCTTGTAGCTTATATTTGAGCTGTCTGTTTTCGTAGAAAGTTTTGCTTTAAGTGTATAAGTTTCTCCTTTTCCGATTTTTACTGATTTTTTTGAGAAGGAAACTTTAGTGTTTGTAGCAGCAATACCGTTTGAGGTAAATGCTTTTATAGGAATATTGTTTAAAGTTCTGTCATCATATGTGGCACAGTCTATCCATGAATTGTCGTTGTAAAGATAACTCTGTCCAGGTTCGCTGGCATAAGAGTAAAGCACACCGCTGTTTAACTCACTTCTTCCCTCTATAGGGATATAAGCCTGATTTTTTGTTGAAGCATCATATTTATATGTAATCGCAACGGCAAATTTACTTCCCGGAGAAAGAGTGCAGCTTGTTGGAAGTTTTATGGTGTGATAACCACTGTAATCTGCCGTACCTGATATGGTGCAGGCACTTGCTAAAGTACCGGTGTCAGGAGTGGTTCCGGTGAGGTTTTTATAAATTTTAATCGTGTATTTCTGATTGTCGCTTATCGTGTAAAATGAAACGGCATTTAATGTCTCTTCAAATGATGAACTGCTTGTAAAGACATTTGCACCGGTAAAGTCATTTCCAGGAATACTTACTGCATCAGACCAGCCGTTTCCGTCATACTGATATATATTTTCATAGTTTGCTGTAGTTTCAACTGCCATTGTGTAAATATCACTTATTGACGGTTCTTCGTATGAGAGCCAGAAATATCCACCGTCATTGTACTTTGTTCCGTAGCTGTTAGCTATAAGCCACGCACCGTTTGAGGATGGACGACTGCCCTCCTTGAAGTTGTCTTTTGAGTAACTGTCATCCCATCCGATAATGGTTACGCAGTGATTTGCAGCCTGTTTTGCAATATTTCCGGTGTATGTAGTCTGATAATAAGATTTACCGGAATTTGTGTTTGTCTCAAAACCTGATGCATCGTAGTAGAGTGATGCATTTAATGCACCCTGGTTCATTATGGCTTTTTTGATAGTGCTTCTTGTAGTATAGTCAAGACAATCTGCATTCTGGAGATGAACATATGAATCATATCGCAAAGATTCACCGTTTGCTGTCATAGTATTTATCATTTCCTGCTCTTTGTCTGTTGTATCAGCGTTAAAAGGTGCTGCTTCTTCTTTTTCGGCACCTGACCATGCGGCAAGAGTGAATATGGCTGAAAGTGCATTTCCACCTGCATCGTAAGCGTTTAAGGTCTGTCCCTGACCAAATGGGTTGAATACATCTGATGGAAGGTCTGTACCCTTAATAGAGCATCCGTCACCATACATAGGGCTTTGTGTGTTTGTAATAGGATTGTATGAATACCAGGTAAGATGGCTTTCTGAATAGTCAGCAGTTTCAATGGTGTTAAGTCCGTTTAATATAGAGTTTGATTCCATGGCTTTTACGGCGGCAAAAGCCCAGCAGCTTCCTGTAACACCCTGGTCTTTGATAGAGGTTGTCTGTCCGTATTTTCTAAGATCATATGATGATGGGACAGAAGTTGCCTTTTTTCGAGTTGAAGGAAGGGAAGCGGAAGAACCGTCAAAATCAATTTTTTTGCCGTTTTCATCAACATATGAATAACGGAGAAGTCCGTCGTTGTTTTTTGAGACAACTCTTGACATTACAGACATATTGTCTATGCTTTTTTTGGTTGTTGTTTTCGCATCTGTCTGCACGGGAGCGTTTAAGCCTGCTATTGCAACACCTGCTGCGAGTGCACCGCAGAATGCTTTTTTTAAGTAAATGTTTTTCATAGTGTAAATCCTTTCACATAATTTATGTAATAGGTATTTGCGAAAATAATTATATGTTGTGTTATAGATGCACAATCTAATCTCACATTATGATAGTTTCGCAATTACCTAAATTTGCGTAATAAAATATTTATTTGTGAGCAAAACGCCGGTTTTGCTCTTTTTTATTTTACAGTAAAATCAGCTTGGATACAATAACCTTGTACACTGCATATATAAGAATAGCAGAAATACCTTAAACAAAGTATAAATATTTTATGAAACTTTTTTAATATGTAAAAAATATATATGACTTTATGCTACAATATCATTATGTCAGAAAAGTTGCATGAATAATATAGAAAGGAATTGGAATAAAAATTGGAAGAAAATAATAGGGAGTTAAGAAAAAAGATATGTGTTCACCTGGCTGTATGCCTGGCATTTATACTTATTGCAATATTTGCAATACCGCCGCTGTTTCGACTGTGTCTGCCGCTGATAGTGGCATGGTTTATAGCAATGATTGCAAATCCGCTTGTAAGATTTCTTGAAAACAAGATAAAGATAATGAGAAAACATGGAACTGTAATAGTTATAGTGCTTGTTCTTGCACTGATATGTGCGGCTATATATGGTATTATTTCGTTTATTGTTGTGCAGACGAGTCTGCTTATAGATGACCTGCCAAGCATATATGAGTCAGTAGTAAACAATATCCAGCAGGCGATGAGCGTCCTTCACGAAAAGATAAATATAATTCCGGCAGATGTGCAGAGTATGTTGGGAAAGAAAAATGTGCAGCTCAACGAGTATATACTAACTGCGTTAAAATCACTTAAGACAAGTCCGGTATCGACAGTCGGAAATGTTGCAAGTTCGCTTATTGACTTCTTTGTATTATTGATACTTACACTTATGATGACATATTTCTTTGTGGCAGACCACGACAAGATAAAAGAAGAAGTTGCAGTTCATATGCCGGAGTCGATAAAAAAAGGCTGGCAGATGGTAAAGGATATTATCGTAAAGGCTATAGGTGGGTACCTTAAAGCCTGCTTTCAGATAATGATAGTAGTATTTGTGATACTGTTTATAATTTTTTTGATAATGGGACAAAAATATGCGGCACTTATCGCACTTATCACGGCATTTCTGGATTTTCTTCCTTTTTTGGGAACGGGAATAATTTTTACACCGTGGGCAATTTATGAGATAATAACAGGGGATTATAAAGCAGCAGTAATACTTGTGGCAGCATACTTTATCTCTTTGTTTGTGCATCGAATACTTGAACCTAAGCTTATAGGCGACAGTGTGGGTATGAGTCCGTTTTTGACACTTATATCAATGTTTATTTTTTACAGGCTTATAGGTATGCTTGGACTTATAATTGGTATTCCGATAGCAATGGTATTGCAGGCATTTTATGAGGGTGGAGTATTTGACAATACGATTCGCGGCATAAAGATACTTGTAAAAGATATAAATGAATATAGAAAATTTTAGATGAAAATAAGAGGTCACGGAATATCTTGAGATAATCCGTGACCTCTTGGTTTGAAATTAAAAATGATATTTTTTCTGCTGTGCTCTGCTTATCATAAAATCGCGTGTGGCAATAGTCTGGAAAGCACCGTTCATAATGTGGAATAAGACAACACCGATGAAAATACCTATAAGGGAGAATACGCAGTCATCAATATCTCCACGGCCAAGTCCTGTCATATACTGTGCGGCTTCAAGGGCAGCAGGGAAAAGGATGTATATGATTATCCTAAACACAAAATTTAATTTTCTGAGTGCAACCCTGCAAAGATAACCGAAAGGAATACCCAGGCAGACAAGCTGTAATGCATAAAAGACAAATTCATTTATGCTTTTACCTGCTTTGAATGTGTGTTCAATGTAAGTTCCGGTAGCCATAAAAGGTATAAAGTTGTGTGCACCGAATTTGAGGCTGTGATATGGTGGGACAATAGGTGTTATAAAATATTGTTTTGCAATCACAAAAATATATATCAGTGTAAAGAAAATGCACATACGATTGAAAAATTTATGGTAGCCGTCAAATCTTGGTCCTCTGTCAAACAGGTCACGAAGCGTGCAATAAAGGAAAGGAATAATCCAGTTTGCAAGTACAAGACATGGGAGCCAGAAATCAAAACATATCCATTCATTTGGTTGAATGACATATATAGCTATGGCAAAGACAAGCGTTGAAACAGTCATACTTGCTGCGTGTAAAAAGTTGTAATCATAATTTAGAGATGATTCTAAGAAAAAATGTGCAAGAAGTACTGATGCAACTCCGGCAAATATAACAGACACATAGTGCATAGGTACAAGGTAGTAGAGACACATTGTAGTGATAAGTGAAAGCAGACTCAGTAAAAGTACAAGACTGCTTATGTTTACGGTTCTTTTGTTCATAATAATCCTCATTTCTGCACACATTTTTTGTACTTATCAGGTTTGTGCCTGGTGTGCACGGACACAAATCCTGCGTGATTTTTCACATTATTTTGAAAGAAGATTTTGGATGCTGTTATAGAACAAAGCATATCTTCTATAGACTATTTATAATAATAAGCTGAAATAAAAATAAGTCAATACGAATTGGAAAGAGTTTACAAATTTTGTGGGCGGGTGCATCAATTGTAACAGTTCAGCCCTTCATTTATTACATTCGTAAACCTGCCAGCGAGCTGTCAGTCGCTGCTTTGCAGCTTATGTTTACTCATTTC
>ERZ894203.1716-NODE-1716-length-10848-cov-19.336514_pt1 | contig 10848 bp, 8 predicted proteins | sample MGYA00380286_ERZ894203 | MGnify/ENA primary metagenome ERZ894203 (study PRJEB32331, sample SAMN06328484) | human gut metagenome | biome: human gut microbiome; feature: stool | host: Homo sapiens | collected 2014-02-06 ... | reverse complement strand
TTTATATACTTATATATGATTTTTTGAATAATATTAGTTTTCTCAAAAATATTATCCGATTGATATGTTTTTTCACAGGCATATATAGTTATTTCTGAAATCTTATCATCTTTAGTGCAATTATTATCAATCCAAAAATCCTCACCGTATTTTTGTTGTATTATTTCATTGATTTCATCAAGATAGGGATTTCGATTGATATATGTATTTAATTTTATTACTATGATGCTTATAAAAGTAATTAAAACTATTGTTGTTAAGAGAATAATTGTTGATTTTATCCTTGTATTTTCTTTTAGTTTATTGCTCATTTATATCCCTCACTTCGATTTAAGTATATACTAAATGTTTATTTTTTAAAAGTATGATATTGTTTTAAAACTCAAGAAATTTACCACTTTAGCCGAAATAAAAGTATAGATATTTTATTTATAAGTCATAAATGAAAGGTGAGAAATCGATGAATGTGAATATAAGAGACATATACAACAGGACGGCAAATGTGTCCGGCAGCAGGGCAGGAGTTTTAAACGGTTCTATGCTTGCGATAGGAAGTAAGGGGCAGGTTGTTGAGGGTGTTGTATCGAAAGTTTCAAATCAGATTTCCATCAACTTTAACGGTGTTGAGGTGGCAGTACCAAAGACCGCAGTACAGAATGCCAGGGAGGGCGAAACTAGAAGATTTAAGATCATGGATGTGTCTAAAGATAATATCGTGCTGAAAGAAGTTGGAAACGGTGGTTTGGCATCCGGAGCGGTGGCTGTCAGTCATACGACGGTAAGTTCGGGTGTAAATTCAGGCACTTATGGTTACAGAACGGGCACTTCAGGCAGTTCGGGAAGTAAAGATGCGGCAGCAGTTAAAACTGAGATGAATAAAAATCTTGCGGTTCTTACAGGGGATGATTACAAATCTGTTGAGGAGTCAGAGGGTTCTGTTGATAAATGCGAGGAAGAATATGTTGACAAAGCTGTTGAAAAGATGAAACAGCAGAAACTTGACAATGAGCAGAACAGGGAAGAAAACAAAAAAGATATTGATGAGTTTGAGGAAGAACTTAAAAAAATTCAGGCAACAGGCTCTCTTGATGCAAAGGCAGAAGCCGGTCTAAAAAAGATTTTGGAAAATTCAGGTATTCCGGTCACGGCGGAAAATATTTCAAAGATAGTGTCTGCACTTCAGATGAGTTCTTCTGCACTTAATATGTCTGACGATACAAAGGCATATATTGTAGGTAACTCGCTTACACCAACGATAGAAAATATATATCATGGTCAGTATTCTGGAAGTGATGCTTTTGACGGAGAGGTCTATGACGCTGAAATCTGGAAACAGATAGAGCCACAGGTGGAAAGGCTTATAGATGCAACGGGGCTTGATAAGGAAAGTGCTGTAGCAGATGCGAAGTGGCTTTTTGCAAATGACCTTCCGGTTACGGCAGATGCACTTAAGACAATGTCCGTGTTAAATGATATAAGTTCTGATACATCTGCAAAGACGGCATTTGAACAGATACTCCAGTCTGTTGCGGCAGGGGCAGAGCCTGAGCAGGCATCACTCGATACATCAGAGTTTGTTATAGCGAGAAGCATTATAAATAATTTTGCGGCGATAACGGATGCGGATATATCAACGGCAGTAAAAGCTGCGGCCGGTGATGTTGTATTTGCAAATGAAAATTATTCAGGTAACGGTGTATTAAATCTTGAACTTTTAAGACAGGCGGCAGCCTGCAATAAGACAAATTCAGGGATTGCTGATATTACTTCTAATAATATTCCGACTACGGTAGTTGAGGGAATGAGCGATATGCAGGTTGAAGAAGTCATGGCAAAAAGATATGTCGCAGAGATATGTCTTAAGATGACTACACAGTCTGTTATGAATATGAGACAAAAAGGAATAGATATTAATACTGCTCCGCTCGAACAGGTAGTGGAGGAATTAAGAAATGAAGAAAACGCTGTCTACACGACAGGTGCGGCAGGTGATGTTAGTGATGATGAACTCAGCCTTTTGCAGGAGACTTTGCAGCAGAAAGCAGACATTGCAAATGCACCGGCATCACTTATCGGAAGAACAGTAAGACAGCAAAATCTTCTCACATTAAATGAACTTCATGCGGCAGCTTCGAGTGAGACTTACGGCAGGCAGCAGTATGGACAGCTTTATGAGATGGTTTCTACACAGGTAGATGCTTCTTATGGTGACTCAATTCAAAAAGCGTTTGCGAGTGTTCCAAATCTTCTCAAAGAGCTTGGTATGGAAGATACAAATGCAAATGAGAGGGCAGTAAGGATTCTTGGCTATAACGGCATGGAGATAACAGAGGAAAATGTGCTTTCAGTTAAAGAATACGACGCTGTCTTAAACCGGGTTATCGACAATATGAAACCATCGACTGTCCTTGAAATGATAAGGCAGGGTGACAATCCGCTTGACACCTCGATAAGTGACCTTGATAAGAAACTTTCGGATATAAATGCCATGAAGGATTTAAGTACAGAGGAAAAATACAGTAAATATCTCTGGCAGCTACAGAAGTCGGGGGATATTTCAGAGCAGGAGAGAGAGGGATATATTGGTATCTACAGGCTTTTAAACAATATTGAAAAGTCGGATGGTGCAGCAATCGGTGCAGTCTTACAGTCTGACAGGGAAATGACGCTTGGAAATCTTTTGACAGCAGTAAGGACAATGAAAAATCATGGTATAGACACAAAGATAGATGATGATTTTGGCGGACTTAAAGAACTTAATTTTATGGCTTCATCAATAACAGAGCAGATAAATGAGGGCTTTAGTGCGGTAGAGACAGAAAATCAGGAGAATGATTCCGAACTTTCAGGCAGAAACAGACAGGCTCAAAATCAGTCAGAACAGATTTCGGCAGATATGCAAAACACTGTTGCTTCAGAGGAGGAAAGCATTAAGGGAAGATATTTTGACACTCTTGTTTCAGATACGCTCGATGAGATTTCACCGTCAAAACTTGATGAGATTGCAAATGGAGATATAGATAGTGTACTTGATACATCACTTGAAATGTTTGCACAGCAGGTTAAGGAGGCTGACGGTGACAAGGAGATTGAAAAGGCATATTATGATGCGAAAGCAGAAAATGTTAGAACTCTTGAAGCTCAGAGCGGTCAGGTAAGAGATATGCTTGCAAATCTTGATATACCTGCGACAATGGAAAATATCGAGGCGGCACTGAATTATGTCGAAAATTCATATAATCCTTTAAAAGAGAGTTATAAGCGTAAAGATGTGCTCGACAGTGAGGAACAGGCAGAGTTTGAAGAATTGACAGACAGTATGTCAGATGTACTTGATTCTGAGGAAAGTATTCAGGAAAAGTGCAAACAAGCCGAAAAATATATGGAAGATATATTAAACAGGTCATATGAACAGCCTGATATAAGATATGAGGATTTAGACAGTCTCAGAAGTCTTTCTAAGGGAATAAATTTAAGTATGCTTATGGCAGAGAGAAGAAGTTATGATATTCCGATAAAAACAGGGGATACTATTACAAATATGAATGTCACCATTATACCAAGTGACGGTGACAATGGTAAAGTAAAGGTAAGTATCAGGGGAAACAGTTCTGATGAAGATGATGTTTTGCTGCTCGGTGATGTTACGGCAGAAGTTAAAGTTACGGGAGAGTCTGTTAAGGGATATGTTTTTGCGGGTGAAAGGCAGGGTTATGAACTTTTGAAAGAATCATCGGATAAGCTTACAAAAGCATTAGAAACTGCCGGATTTGAAGTTAAAAATATATCATATGGAATGAACAGAGTATCACAGACAGACGGGCTTATGGCAGGTAAAAGTGATGCAGATACATCAGCTCTTTACAAGGCTGCAAAGATAATAACGGCACATTTGGTGTCAGTGTCAAAACAGTAAAACAGGAAACGGATTATATCAAAGAAAGGAAAGGGAATTTTCATGAAAATAAATCACAATATATCGGCTCAGCTTGCAAATGTAAATTTAAAAAAGAATGATAACAGATTATCTTTAAGTATGCAGAAGTTAAGTTCAGGATATAAGATTACAAAAGCGGCTGACGATTCAGCAGGACTTGCAATTTCAAACAAGATGCGTACACAGATACGCGCACTTGACCGTTCTGCACAGAATGCGGAAGACGGAGTATCAATACTGGAGTCAGCAGATGGAGCATTATCAGAGATTCATAGTGTGTTACAGCGTGTGCGTGAACTTTGTGTACAGAATGCAAATGATACATATACATTGGAGGATAGGGAGACAGCTCAGAAAGAAGTTGACCAGCTTATGGATGAGATAGACCGTATTTCAAGTACGACTGAGTTTAATGGAAGAAGCCTTTTTGATGGTTCAGCATCAAGAACGATGTCAAGCAGTGTTGATGGAGTGAAGGCAGTATCAGTGTCAATGGAAGCAACGGCTGGAACATACAGTTTTACGGTTGTAAGCAATGCAACGGCTGCATCTGTTTCAGGCATTTGGAATAAGATAACAACTCCTGCAACGAAAGATACTTCTTTCTCAATAAATGGCGAAACGATAAATATAACAAAAGACGAGCCGAAAGAACAGATAGAAAAAGATATTATTGAAGCTTGTCAGAAGATGAACTTAAGTTATAGTACATCCGGAAAAATTACATCAAATGCTGCCGGAGATGATTATTATGTTGAAATTAATTATGAAGACGGTACAAAACAGAAAAATGTTGGAACAAATGCTGAGGTAACACTCGGACAGGCTGCGGCAGGTCAGACAGGATTTACAGACAGTGCAAGATACACGGCAAAAGGAAATCTTTTGAATATAATTGATGAGGACGGTGTTGAGATGACGGTTGAACTTCCGTCAGGTGATAAGGCATTACCAAACAATAAGACTGTAGGAATGAAAGTATATGATGCGGGATACATGACAATTCAGATTGGAGCAAACGAGCATCAGACACTTGACATGGATTTTCCTACTGTATCATGCGATGCACTTAAACTCAGGGATCAGAATGGAAAAGATTTATTAAATGTCTGCACAAATTATGGTGCTTCTAACGGAATAGCACTTGCAGATACGGCAATCAGACAGATATCGACGGCACGTGCTAAGCTTGGTGCATACCAGAATCGTCTTGAGACGACAGTTTCAAGTTTAAATGTGTTTGGAGAAAACATGACGGAGTCAATGTCAAGAATCATTGATACAGATATGGCAAGCGAGATGACAGAATATACTCAGCTTACTGTATTGCAGCAGGCAGCAACATCAATGCTCTCACAGGCAAACAACAGACCACAGACGATAATGAGTCTCCTTCAGGGTATGTAGGAAGCGAGGAAAGTAAAAATTGACAAGTGAAGAAAAAAGACAATTTACTGCACGCATATCACAGGCAAACAAAAGTGAGCTTGTAGTGATACTTTTTGAAATGTTTGATTATTGTATAGAACAGGCGGAGGATGGTTTTAAAACAGAAGATTTACAGAAAGCAGACAGTTATCTTAAAAGTGCAAAAGGTTGTGTTAGTGAATTAAGGGGAAGTCTGGATATGGGATATGAGATTTCGCATAATCTGTACAGTATATATACATATGTGAACAGACAGCTTACGGCTTCAATAATCAAAAGAAAATCTGTAAATATAGACAGTGTAAAAGAAAATATGGAAAAACTTCGCAAGTCATTTGAAGAAGTAGCAAAACAGGATACATCAGGTTCAGTAGTACAGAACTCCCAAAAAGTATATGCCGGACTCACTTACGGAAAAGGAACGCTCAATGAAGTGTTTATGGATAATGAGGCGGCAAGAGGGTTTAAGGCTTAAGGGGGTATGGTGTTATAAACGGACGCAGGTCTTTATATATATTTTACGCTCAGACACGCTTTCGCTCGGATAACATCGTAGCAGCACATAAATGAGCATAGTACGCTCATTAAGTGCTGACGATGTTATAACGGTCTTCGCTGCAAAATATATATTAAAGACCTGCTGTGCGTTGGGGACGATTAGGTATAGAGCAATTATGGATATTTATTGTATATAGACAAATATATTCCCTGTTCCTGCGTCCGTATATTAATCTGTTAAGTTTGCTTTTATTTCCTCAGCAATTTTCTCGCCGTCAGCACATTCTCCCTGTGCCCATTTAATGTCGATGTTGTCGTCTTTCATTCTTGGTATGAGGTGCACATGGAGGTGAAAGACTGTCTGTCCTGCTGCCTCACCATTATTCTGAAGTACATTTAATCCATCATAATCATAAGTTTCTTTAATAGCTTTTCCACATTTTTTAGCGATTGCAAATATTTTTTCGCCGTATTCGTCAGGCAGTTCAAAAAGATTTGCTGCGTGTGTTTTAGGCAGGATGATGGCGTGTCCCTTTGCAGCCGGTGCGGCATCAAGAATTACCTTAAAGTCATCATCTTCGTAGATTGAGTTTGTAGGTATCTGACCGTTTGCAAGTTTACAAAAAATACAGTTGTCATCAATATGTTTGTTCATAATAATCCTCATTTCTGCACACATTTTTTGCATATCAAGTTTGTGTCAAGTGTGCACAGACACAAACTTGTGTGTGAAAAATTTATTTTTCACACTACATTTTTACTCTAATATAAAAAATACTATATCTGCATAATTAACACAGCACATAATCAGTTTTGCAATTACTTTAAAAATTAAATATCCTGTCAAATGACTTAAGAATATTAAAATTGCCTTTTGCTGTTACGGAACCTGTCATAAATGCTTCCTGGAGTGTTATCTCTCCGGAAATAATTCTGTCTATGACAATATGATTTGCTTTAAGCGTAGCTGTTGCATCCGGCTTTTCTCCATAGTAGCAGTTTAATTTTGAATTGTCCATATCAAGTACCAATGTCTGACTTTGGTCTGATATATTTAATGCAAAAGAGATTGCCGTATCGGGAATAGGATTAAAATGTGTTCTAAATGCATTAATATATTTGTCGTCATCCCCGTTTTTATTCAATATGTTTGCAAATAAGGATGCAGTATCAAGTTCCGTATCCTTATCTGAAGTGGAAGTGTCTGTATCATCATCCATAAGATTTTTGAAAAGCTGAGTAAGTTCTTCAATATCTTCTTTCTGCCTTTTAACATAATTATCATCTGACACATACATCGAAAGTTCTTCACTTTCCTGTGGTGTAAGAGTCATAGGTTTGACAGCCTGTGAAGTCTCTACAACGGCATTGCTGCTCGATGGAAAAGTTACCATTTTTTTTGTAAATGTACGGTAAAAGTTCTCAGCCTTTTTCTCTATCAACATTCCATAGTCATTGTTGGTTTCAAAATCAACTGAACTGCTTACATATGCACATATTCCGTCACAAGGTGTGCCGCCGAGTATCTCCCATGCTTTAGTGAGCGTCTGGTAAGCTTCTTTTTCACCATAAGTTGTCGAAAGGACAACGGGCATCATATAGAGTCTGCGTATTGCATCTTTGTCTCCGTAAAGCCAGCAGGCATCAAGAAACTGCTGCAAAAGACCTCCAATACCAAACCATTCGACAGATGCGGTGATTATAACGGCATCTGCTTCCTTTAAGGTTTTTGGAAGTACGGAAATACCGTGCTTATCTTCGTAAAGATTATAGCGTTTGACATTTACATTAAGTTCATCAAATACGGTTGTAAGTTTATCCATAACATATATTGACGGGTCATCGATAAGACCTCGTCCGCCATAATAAATATTTATTGTAGTCATATGTTCCCTCATTTCTTTGTTGTTATGATGTGCAAAACAATTTTTTTTGTTTATTTAACACTATCAGGAAAATATTTTCCGATATGTTGGGATAGCAATTAATAGTGTTACGAGCAGGTAGCAGAGCAGATTGCAAAATCCGCTTAACTATATTTTTTGTGTTTTATGCGTAAAGAATATAAAACAAATGCGACTAAAAAGCCGGATACTATTCCGCCGATATGTGCGGCATTATCAACTCCCTGACTTGTAAAACCGCCATAAAGACTTAAAAATGCCACAAAAATAATCTTCATAAGGTCAAGACTGTGTGCATGGAAATAATTTATCAGTATGACGGCTATCATCCCGCCGGTCATGCCAAAGATAGCACCCGATGCTCCGACTGACTGCACATAGTCATTATTTGACATATTATAAAGCATAGATGTTAAGCCTGCAATAATACCTGATGAAAAATAAACAATAATATAATTTATTTTGCCGACTGCAAGTTCAAAATAGCTTCCGATAACTAAAAGCACTATCATATTGTTGTATAGATGGTCGATACCGGCGTGCACAAACATTGATGTAAAAATACGGTAGTATTCTTTTTTATTGAAAAAAAGATCCCAGCCGAGTGCAAATTTATCGGATATGTCTTCTGAACCCGGAGTGGAGATTATTGACATGATTATAAATACAATAATATTTATTGCAACAATTCCTAAATTTACAGGGGCAAGTTTAACATTTACTTCTTTGTCCAGTATGGAAGATGATTCATTGTCAGAAGCGGAAACATCTAACGGCTTTGTGGCAAGCATATTTTCAATGGGGTTTCTTAAAGTAAGAAATTCATCACAAGCCGTTTCAAATATCATAAGCTGTTTTTGTGACGGGATTATGCGCCAGCAGCTTACATTATCAGTTAAAAGTCGTTTGATACAGGTATCATCTTCGCTTATCAGAAGATACAAAAAACGGTATCTGAGACTATTATTATTTGTGGCAAAAGTTCGTATCTGTCTTGAAATATTTTCAAATTGTTCCCTTGAATATAGATTTCCATTTGTCTCATCGACGGTCACGATGGCAAGCGTTTCGTCATCACTGACTTTTATGTTTAGAAATATTCCGGGGGTATTTAATATTATCGGTTTAAAATCATTTTGAACATAAATGCTGCTCAACAAATCTGTCATAAAAAACCTCGCTTTAAATTTGATTTAACAATATCATGAAAGTGGCAGAGTGGATTGCGAATATCTGCCGGACTTTTAAAATTAGTATAGCACAAAAATACTTACTTTTGAACTTTTGTCGAAAATCTATACTAAATGACGCATGATTAGGGGTAGAAAAGGGGCGGACAAGGTCGTACTATATATTCGGTACCAAAAAAGAATAAAAGACTGGAGGGAAGAACATGAAGTTTTTTCTGGAGCATTATGATGGTGTGCTTTTGATGCTTGGAGCAGGTGGTATCACAATTTTAGCAAAGACTATAGTGGCGTGTATATATACTGAACTTTTGCATCAGGTACATCATATTTCTACAACTAAGAATAAATGGATGAAAAACACGATTTCTAAATATGAGACTACATATAAGATGAATCTTAAGATAAATGATACAAAGAGTTTTGTTTTTATGCAGATGAAGGATGTAAAGTATCTTGGGATAAATCTGTATAATCTGAAAAATACCGGAATATATGGTGCGGCAGTCACAACGGTAATCTATGTATTTTACATGATTGGGGGATATTATGAGAGTGCGTCAGCGCAGTGGTATATAAAAATGTCGATTGCGTCAGGAATGGTGCTTCTTGCAATTTTTATTTCTGAACTTTTTTTGCAGTTAAAAAGAAAGGACAGGATGTTAAGACAGGAATTGTATGATTATATTGAAAATAATATGAAACCGCATCTTTTAAAAAGTATGGTTCAGTCTCAAAAAGCTGCTGATGAAAAGAAAAAACAAGACGAGGCAGAAGCGGCAGTGGCAAATGAGAACAATTCTTTACAGAGTGTTGATGCAGGGCAAATGAGTGATAAAAATAAACTACAACTACAAGAGGGAGCCGCTTGTCAGAAAGAAGCTTTTGATGAAGATGCTTTCGACCGTGAGGAAATTGAATTGTTTGAGGAAATTATGGAGGGAATATATGGAGAAGAAATATAGTATTTCAGATGCATCAAGGCAGGTTGAAGTTGAAAACCATGTTTTAAGATACTGGGAGGAGGAACTTGGATTAAACATACATAGAAACTCAAAGGGGCATAGATTTTATACGGACAGGGACATAAAGATACTCCGTGATGTTAAGGATTTAAAGGAACAGGGATTTTTGCTCAAATCAATCAAACTTATTATACATGATATTGATAATGTAAGAAAAATGAATCCAAATGAGCAGTATAAATTGCGTGAGGAGTTAAACCAGAAAATTCAGGATGAGGAGGAAAACAACTCCAATAAAGCAAAAACTGTAAACGGTTTTATGATTTCAAGAAGTCAGTCTGTGCAGACGGACAATGTTGTGCAGTTGGAAAACAAAAATATGTCAGGAGCTGCCGGACAGGTACTTAATATTCAGAAAGGCGAACTTGGACAAACGGCTTTTAAACAGGGGGAACAAAGAAGTGTTGCCGTACCTTCCGAGGAAAAAATAAAAAGGTTTGAGCTGATGCTCAGAAAAATGGTTGCAAATGTCGTGGAGGAGGGGCAGAAAGAGTCTGAGCAGAGAATATCGGACAATGTATCAACAAAACTTATGAAAGAGATAAATTATATAATGATGCAGAAAGACGAGATGGCGTCAAAACAGACAAAACTGCTAGAGGAGATACTTCAAAAAATTCAGTCACAGAGTTTGGAGGAGGTAGCAGCGACAAGCCAGATAAAGCAGCTCAAGACAAAGGAGAAGAAAAAAGATGATAAAAAGGATAAGGTTAAGGAAAAAGGTAAAAATAAAAGAGGACTCAGGATTTTTGGGTAGCATCGGTTTCTTATCATTTACCCACAAAACTGTCAAAATCCGCCGATTTATATATGCAACAGTTCAGCCCCTCATTTATTACATTCGTAAACCTGCCAGCAAGCTGTCAGTC
>ERZ894203.1713-NODE-1713-length-10862-cov-18.564727_pt1 | contig 10862 bp, 10 predicted proteins | sample MGYA00380286_ERZ894203 | MGnify/ENA primary metagenome ERZ894203 (study PRJEB32331, sample SAMN06328484) | human gut metagenome | biome: human gut microbiome; feature: stool | host: Homo sapiens | collected 2014-02-06 ... | reverse complement strand
TTCTGGTCGAGTTCTTCCTGCATCTGCTCTGTCAGCATTAGCAGTTCTTCCAGTTTGGCGTCGCTCTTTGAGTTTTCGTATTCTGTCATCTATATCCCTCGCTTGATATGTGGGTGGAAGAAGAACTGAAAGTTGGAACACTCAGCAATGGTACAGTGGAAAATTATCTTGGTGCAATCCGTTGTATCAAGAAACATCCGATTGCGGAACGCAAATTGAAAACGGTTACTGCTGAACATTTACAGGCATTTCTCGATCTGCTTACATTCGGCGGGGAATTTCCAGATGGAAAAGTGAGAAAAGGATACAGCAAAGATTATATCCATTCCTTTTCAGCAGTATTACAGCAGGCTTTTCGGTTTGCAGTATTTCCAAAACAGTTGATTACTTTTAATCCCATGCAGTATATTAAGCTGAAAAAACAGGCAGAGGATGTGGATTTATTCTCAGATGATGAGGTAGAAGAAGGCATACAGCCTATTTCCCATGAAGATTATGAGAGACTGATAGAATTCCTCAAAGTAAAGAATCCACCTGCAATCCTGCCAATCCAGATCGAATACTATGCGGGACTTCGTATCGGTGAAGTTTGCGGATTGACATGGCAGGACATCAATCTTGAAGAACAATGCCTGACCATTAAAAGAAGTATCCGCTATGATGGCACAAAACATAAAAACATCATCGGACCGACCAAGCGAAAGAAAGTAAGGATTGTTGATTTTGGTGATACTCTGACTGAAATACTGAAAACCGCCAGAAAAGAACAGCTTAAAAGCCGGATGCAATATGGTGAACTTTACCACCGCAATTTCTACAAAGAAGTACAGGACAAAAACAGAGTGTATTATGAATATTATGATCTGGACGGAACCGAAGAAATCCCGGCAGATTACAAGGAAATCTCCTTTGTCTGCCTGAGACCGGACGGATGTCTGGAACTGCCAAGCACACTCAGCATTGCCTGCCGATCAGTTGCAAAAAGGTTGGACGGATTTGAGAATTTCCATTTCCACCATTTGCGGCACACCTACACAAGTAACCACTTACCACTGCTTCTATGCACCCCATCAAAAAATATATCCATTCGTACATTTTCCATCGTAGCTCTGTTTTCCTACAGCAATGTAAGCATTGCTGTTTACACCAGAACCACATCTCTGTGCAACCTTGCATCAAAGATACAAGGTTCGCGGGTGCACTCAGATACTTACGAGCAAACTCGACGCATCCCCACTTTGCCTTCGCGCAAAAGATTGAAAGAGCAGCCAAAGCAGCCACTCTTCCTTATAAATTCTATACCTCTGAGGTTTTCAATGTCTCCGCTCCGCTTCGGTCGGTGCAAAACGGACATCCACCGGATGTCCTGCACCCTCATTTGTGGTATGGTTCCCCTGCATTTATCCTATATGCCCTGTATATCTGCTCCAGCAGAACCACCCTCATGAGCTGATGCGGAAATGTCATTTTTGAAAAACTCAACAATTCGTTTGATTTTTTTAGTATATCTTTATCTATCCCTATTGAGCCGCCTATTATAAAAATAATATGACTTACCCCGTTTATCCCAAGCTTGTCTATCTTGTCCGCAAATTCCTCTGATGAATATTGTTTTCCCTGTATGGCAAGTGAGATAACATATGCCCCGTCTTTTATGTATTTTGTGAGTCTTTCCCCTTCTTTTGCCCTTATTATATCTTCCTCATGCTCACTGGCATTATCCGGTGTCTTTTCATCTGCAACCTCTATTATTTCCAGTTTGCAATACCTGCTGAGCCGCTTTTTATATTCATCTATTGCCATTGTAAAGTATTTTTCTTTTATCTTTCCTACCGTCAGAAGTGTTATTTTCATCGTTCCCTCTTTTCCTTGTTTTGATTATCTTAAGCATCCTTCCTCAAGTGCAAGGCTTATGCAAAGTGCATGATTTATCCTCTCAAGTATCTCATCATCGAGATGGCAGACCTTTTCACGCAATCTTGATTTATCTATAGTCCTTATCTGTTCAAGCAATATCACTGAGTCTTTGATTATGTCATACCTGTTCACCTCAAGTGCTATGTGTGTCGGCAGTTTTGCCTTGTTCATTCTCGATGTTATTGCCGCACATATAACTGTCGGACTGTGTTTGTTTCCCATATCGTTCTGTATTATAAGCACAGGACGTATTCCTCCCTGCTCTGAACCCACTACCGGTCTTAAATCTGCAAAATATATATCTCCCCGCTTTATATTCAAAATTTTCACGCTCCTATCACAATAATCTGGAATTGACTGAGCAGCTTTAAGAGTTGTTTCTTCATTGAAATCCAAAAAGACAAACTCTATCAATCGCTCTTAAACTGGATTTGACTTAGCAGTTCTGAAAACATTTCCTGACTTAACATCAATAAAATGTACTCTTGCAACTGCTCATAATCCGGAATTGCATTTTATGTAATTCTTTATGCATCCTATAATGTTATTTCTTTCCATCTTTATCGTTTTTATACATATGTATCTTTAAAAAGCATGAATTTTTTTACTATAGCCAGAGACTTATTCTAATACTCCGGATAAAAATCTTTTGTCGCAACTACCTTTCCGCCTCTGTAATACACTCTCGGTATTCTTTTTCCTATGTCGCAAACAAATTCATAATTAAATGAATATGACATATCTGCCACTTCTTCTATTGATATGTACTCATCTTTGTCCCTGCCGACAAGAGTTACCTCATCGCCCTGTTTTATATCAGGCTGGCTGCTTATATCTACCATAAACTGATCCATGCATATTCTTCCAATTATCGGAAAACTTTTTCCCTTTATAAGAACTCTGCCCCTGTTTGACAATGCTCTTGAATAACCGTCAGCATATCCTACCGGTATCGTTGCCACTACCGTTTCACCGGTTGTCGTATATGTACCGCCATAACCTATCTCTACTCCGGCTTTAAGTGTCTTTACAAATGACACATAAGATTTTATCTCCATCGCCGGTGTTAGATTTAATTTTGTTTTGTCTACTTCCTCAGACGGATACATTCCATATACACATATTCCGTCTCTTACCATATCGAGGTTTACTTCCGGCTTTTCTATTATTCCGGCACTGTTTGACACATGTTTTACAGGTATTTTAATGCCTGCATCTTCTATTCTTTTAACAAAATCCATATATCTCTCAAACTGCTTCATGGCTTTTGTCTTATCTTTTTCATCCATTGTCGCAAAATGCGTAAAACAGCCCTCGATTTCTATTCCGGGAAGCTCTGCTATCTTTTTTATAACCGCAAGACTTTCATCGTCCTGCTTAAATCCTATCCTGCTCATTCCGGTATCCAGTTTTATATGAACTTTAGCTTTTTTCCCCATTTTTTCTGCCGTATCCGACATTTTTTTTGCCATATCATACTCAAATACCGCTGTTGCTATATCATATTTTATCATTGCACTGTAAAGAGGTGCCGGCGTATATCCAAGTATAAGTATAGGTTTATTTATGCCTGCCTGCCTTAACTCTATTCCTTCCTCTAGTATGGCAACACCGTATGCATCCGCAACATCCTCTAATGTTTGTGCGACCATGACAGCTCCGTGACCGTATGCATCTGCTTTTATTATAGTCATAAGTTTTGTTCCGGGTTTTGTAAGTGCTTTTGCATTTACAACATTTTCATGTATCGCATCAAGGTCTATATCAGCTTTCACTCTGTAGTATTCTTTTATTTTATTCGTACTCATTTTAATCCTCATTTCTCAGTTTTATTTACCATAATCTCCACTATCTACCTAGGCATTACATCCTGAAGCATATCTATTATATCAGATGCCGTCATACTATACCTGCTTTTTGTCTCAGTGTATTTTTCTGCCGTCAGTCCGTGAACATATACCCCAAATGCAGCAGCAAGTGCCGGCTTCATTTTTATGTCCTGTGCCGCAATGCCTGCTATTATGCCACTTAATACATCGCCTGAACCGCCTGTTGCAAGTGCATTATTTCCTGATGTATTTATATATATCTTTCCGTCCGGTATGTTTCTTCCCTCACCGACAACTGTTCTCGCATCTTTTAAGACTATGTTACATTCAGCCTGTGCCGTTGCATAGTACGGCATATCATTTTTTATCTCATCCGTTGTCTTCCCTGCAAGTCTGCTCATTTCTTTTAAATGCGGTGTCAATATAAAGTTTGTTCCAAGATTACCGAGGTCATGCTCTTTATTTTCTATAAATTCAGCTAAAATATTTAGTCCGTCGGCATCTATGACAACAGTTTTGTCTTTCACTTTTAATATGCGTTTTACAAGCAACTTTGCTTTAATACTTTTTCCAAGTCCCGGACCTATCACAATAACATCAGCCCAGCCGATTGCCTCTTCTACCTCTTTTTTAGGTGTAAAATCTATGCCATCCTCAAATTCTTCATCATAGCTTCCCACTATAGCTTCAGGCAGTTTTGTCTTTAATATCTGCATATTTTCTTTTGCCGTAAGGACTCTCACTAGACCACATCCTGCTCTATAGGCTGCTGCGGCACTGAAATAACAGGCTCCGCACATTGCCTCGCATCCCGCTATCACAAGAACTTTGCCGTAACTTCCCTTATTTGTCCGCATTTTTCTCTGTGGCAGCATACAGTAAAGGTCATTTTTTTCAAATGTATATGCTTTTGGTGACACGCTTTCTACTGCTTTATCCGGAAAACCTATGTCTTTAACCTTTATCTCGCCTGAATACACTGCACCCGGAAACAGCAACATTCCTCTTTTTAAATTTCCAAATGTAACTGTCATGTCTGCTTTTACGGCTGTTCCAAGTATTTTCCCGCCTGTGGCATCTACTCCCGACGAAATATCAACAGAAACAATATAAGAATTACTGCCGTTTATTTTCTCTATAATTTCTCTATATTCACCTGTTATCTCTCTTGACAAACCAATTCCAAAAATGGCATCTACTATAATATCATATTCATTTTTTTTCATGTCCGTGACAAAAGAAATTCCAAGATTTTTTGCTATTTCAAGCTGTTTTTTCATTTCTTCACTTGCGTGTTCAATATTTCCTACAAGCTTTATCGCAGTTTTTATCCCGTCATGTTCTAACATTCTTGCCGCCGCTACTCCATCAGCTCCGTTATTTCCCATTCCTGCAACTACAAGTATTTTTGAATTAACATTTTTTAGTTCCGCAGATTTTTTACACCTTTGCGAATTCAAAAAATTATCTTCTGTTTTTCTCTTAACACAGGCATTAGCAGACAATTCTCCATATACCTTTTCAATCTCCCCAACAACACCAAGTGCAGCTCTCTCCATCAGTACAAGTGACGGAATACCAATCTCATTTATCGAAATATTATCTATCTGCTTTGCTTCTTTTGCATCAGTTATATATCTCATGTCTTAATCCCCCTCTGCTACCACATATGCCATTGCCAATTTATCCGTATCACTCAATGATATGTGAATTTTTGTTATGCCTTTTTCTTTTACAATTTTTTCTGCTTTTTCGGAAAGATTTACATATGGTTTTCCTTTTTCATCTCTAAGTATCTCAATATCTTCAGGCATACAATTTAAAAAGCCGGTTCCAAAAGCTTTTGCTACTGCTTCTTTTCCGGCAAAATTAGTGGCAGCACAACTCTTTCTTCTTTTTATAAGTTCTCTTTCTGCCTCTGTATAATATTTATTTAAAAAACTATGTTTTTCACAACTTTTAAGCACACGCCCAACTTCAACAATATCTGTCCCGACACCAATAATCTTACTCATTATTTTTTACTTGAAATGTTTTCTTCTACATTTCCCTTCCATACATGATTGTTTTTATCAAAAATTTCTACTATCTGTGCTCCAAGAAGATTATGCATATATTTATACAACTCCGTATTTCGCATCTCCTTGTCCTGCTTGGCAAGAATCCTGTTTTTTAGTTCTTCTCTTGCCGCATTTATCCATGCATCGAGTTCCTCTATAACGGCTGTATTTTCCGTAAGTTCCCTGTAACATACATCCATGCAGGCAATGAGCAGCTCTTTATTTGCAATCTGTATCTCTGCCGGAAGCTGTCTTTGCAGCTGCTGTGCCTCGGCTGTCTTTTGGTTTATCTCATCAATCATCTTCTGATTTGCATCCTGCTTTTTATTTCTCAGCTCTGCGTCAGGCTCATGCCCATCCGTCATATTGTTTACAATATTTTCCATGACGACTTTCTTGGCTTTCTCATATTCCTTTAAATCATTTGAGGACTGTCCCTGCTGCTTGATAAGATCAAGAAGATGTTCTTCAAGTTTTTTTATCTTATCAGTTTTTCTAAAGTCTGGAAATAACTCATGCCACTTTGGGTCTAATACCAACACAGGAATCTGTTTATTCTTAAGTGCATCTAAATAAAAGTAAGTCATATCCTTGCTCTGTTTCTTTTTCTTTCTGCCAAACATTAAAATCTTCCTCCCGAAGTAAAACGGACATTCGCAATCCGCTTCGCTGCTTGCTCATTAACGCAGTCGCTTTATTTTTAATTATATTCCGTCACTTAACATAAGTCAATTGCATAGTTGTTCATTTTTATGTATAATAGTAACTGTAACAATGTAAATTGGAACAAATACTTAAACTACGGAGAAAGGACAAAAATTTATGAACTTTGAAAATGCAAAAAACAAACTTAAAGAATATGCACAGGAACACATTCTTGACTATTATGATGAATTAAATGACTCACAAAAAGAGGCTCTCTTAAGACAAATTGACGAGACTGATTTTTCAGTTACCTCTAAAGTAATAAATGGTAAAGCCGAGGATAAAAGAGGAGTTATAACACCTATAAAAGCTATGACGCTGACTGAAATCAATGCTTCAAAAGAACATTTTAAATCACTAGGTCTTGAAGCTATCCGTGCCGGCAAAGTCAGTGCAGTTCTCTTAGCGGGCGGTATGGGAACAAGACTTGGTTCGGACAACCCAAAAGGTATGTATGACATAGGTATCACAAAACCGGTCTATATTTTTCAGCGTATTATCAGAAATCTTCTTGATGTTGTTGACGAAGCCGGTGTATGGATTCACCTCTTTATTATGACAAGTGATAAAAATCATGAAGCTACAACTTCGTTCTTTAAAGAACAAAATTACTTTACCTACAACCCTGATTATATTCATTTTTTCAAGCAGGATATGGCACCTGCCGCAACTTATGAAGGCAAGGTATATATGGAAGCAAAGAATAAGATTGCCACTTCCCCTAATGGAAATGGCGGTTGGTTCTCATCTATGCAAAATGCGGGAATTGTCGATATAATCCACAAAGAAAATATCGAGTGGATCAATGTTTTTGCTGTTGATAATGTTCTCCAGCGTATTGCTGACCCATGCTTTATCGGTGCAACTATAGACCAGAAATGCACTGTCGGTGCAAAAGTTGTAAGGAAAGCAGACCCCGACGAAAAAGTCGGTGTTATGTGCCTTGAGGATGGACGACCATCTATCGTCGAATACTATGAGCAGACAGAAGAACTTCGCAACACAAAAGATGAAAACGGTGACCCTGCATATAACTTTGGCGTTATTCTCAATTATCTTTTCCACGAACCTGAACTTGAGGAGATATGCAACAACGAACTCCCACTTCATATCGTAGAAAAGAAAATACCTTATATGAATGAAAACGGTGAATTTATCAAACCTGAATCTCCAAACGGATATAAGTTTGAAACTCTTATCCTTGATATGATTCATATGCTTGATACTTGTCTTCCGTTTGAGGTTGAAAGAAATAAAGAATTTGCACCTATCAAAAATAAAACAGGTGTCGATTCCATCGAAAGTGCAAGAAAACTTCTTAAGGAAAACGGCATAGAACTGTAATATTAGAACTTTTGTAATTAAAAAGAACAGGATTTATAATAATATACTTTAAATCCTGTTCTTTTCTACATTAATCTACTCAGCATCCTCAACAAAATGAGAATTGAAAAATTCTTCTGTCAGCATCTCAATAAATGAAACATTTAAATCCGGATACTTCTTTATAAGGATTGATCTGATATGTGCCATAACTATAAGGTCATTCTCCTCATCTGAAACAGAATCGTCAATCCACTTTTCCACTCTCTCTTTAGTAATATTTTCTTCAAGCCATTTATTTAACTCTTCTGTAAGGATTTCTTCCTCCGGAATCTGAAGTTTAATCTTCTTCGACTTGACTACTGAAACAACTCCCATAACTATAAATCCGACAAATAATGCCGCTATGACACAAAATACAAATATGTTGTAATCAATAGCGATAATATCAAGTTTACATAATGTAAGATATGCTATACCTAGAATACCGAATATGATAAATGTAATCCCTGAAAATTTAACATCCTTATACTCATCTTCTTTTTTTACATATGCCTTTGACGGTGTATATAAGATGTCCGCCGTATCTTCTTCTATCTCATCGTCAGTGATGACATTATCGTGAAGATCGTCCTCCTCAACAAGTTTTTCATCATCTTCACTCTCATCATTGTTTATATCCCATTGCTGTTCTGTTTCATCAGCCTGAGTATCAGCATCTATTACACTCTCCATATCCGTACCAGAGGACTCCTCTGTCTGGTCGAAATCGGCATTTTCTGTTCCATCAACTGAAACATCTTCTGAGTCCTGCTGTGCATATGCTTCTTCTTGTGCTTTCTTTAAAGCCTCCTGTTTCTGCTTTTCCTTGTCTTCCTCTAATGCAAGCTGAAAACCCTTAAACAGTTTTTCAACCTGCTTTTCATATCTTGATGGTACGGTCACTATAGTAATTCCGTCCCTTATGACTTTCTTAGCATTTTCAATCTTTGAATATCCGAGATACTCGATAAAATTTTCTGCCATTTCATCATCTTTTAAATCACAGATCTCAACTACATCAAAGTCATCCGCTGTACCTTCAACAAGTTTTTCACCGCAATCTGCACATACTGTTATACCGTCACGGTATTCAGTTTTACATTTTGGACACCACATCGTTTTTCCTCCTGGTTTTTGCTTTGTAATTGATATAATGTTATCATACAGCCACAAAAATGACAAGCTGATAAGCCTCTTTATCACACAATTATCACAAAATCAAAAACTATCTGCTTACAAGTCCGACTATCAAAAGCTCTACACCTATCTGGTCATCTAATATTCCTGTCTTAAACTTCTGCTCCGTGTCAAGACTGCTCTCTAATGCATTTTTAAGCTGTTCTCTTTTAAAACCTGCTGCCTGTCTCTGATAATTGCCGACAAAATAAGGTGAAATACCAATCTTTGCTGCTATCTCATTCTTTGCTGCTCCTCCTAGTGAACTTATCTGAAGAAGTATATTAAAATGTCTTATGAGCATATACAAAATATAAGATGGAGCTTCTTTTAACTCAATCAGTTCATTATACAATTTCAAAGCCTTATCTGCATCTGATGCACCGACTGCATCCACCATCTGAAAAATATGATTTTGGAGAAATGCAGGACATATCTCGTCTATATCGGCAATCGTCACTTCCTGCCTGTCTCCTGTATATGCAACAAGCTTGTCAATCTCATTTGAGAGACTGTAAAGATTATTGTCCACTCTTTGCAAAAAATACTCCATCGTCTGTCTGGTGAACACTTTTCCGGCATCTTTTAATCTTCTCGCCGCCCAGTTTAATGTCTCCTGTGCGTCCTTAAGTTTAATCTCAGCAGCTATTCCGTTTTTGTTTACATATTTATATAACTTGTTTCTCTTGTCGATCTCTTTTTCAACAAAAATAATAATCGTACTGTCAGGCATATGCTCAAGATAATCAGCAAAATTATTTGATGTTTTAAAAAGACCACTGTCCTGAATAACAATAAGCCTGTAATCACTGAAAAACGGCAATGTATCGGCTATGGACTGTACCTCACTTAAATCAATGCCTCTATTTTCAAATTTTGAAAAATTCATCTCATCACTGTTTTCTAGAATAAAATGCTTAAGATTTTCCCTGTAATTTTTTTTGAGCAATTCTTCACTGCCGTAAAGAAGATACAGATTGTGAAACTTCCTCTGCTTTATGTCATCCTTAATACGATTCATATAAGTTCTCCAAAAATAGTGTTAAATCAATGATATGTTCTAAATAAACCTACTACTTTTCCAAGTATATCGACATTGTCTACGATAATGGGATCCATAGTATCATTTTCAGGCTGAAGTCTGAAATGACCGTCCTCTTTATAAAATGTCTTAACCGTGGCTGAATCATCGACAAGTGCCACTACAAGCTCACCGTTTTCTGCAACACTCTGCTTATGAACAAGCACCTTATCTCCATCGAAGATACCTGCATTTATCATACTCTCACCACGGACATTTAAGATAAACGCTTCTCCCTTTGGCATATCTCCCGGAAGTACAGGCATATATCCCTCTATATTCTGCTCCGCAAAGATAGGCTCTCCTGCTGCCACTGAACCAATGATAGGAACATTTATGAGTTCTCTCCTCACCAGATTAAAGTCATCATCAATAATCTCAATGGCTCTTGGCTTTGTAGGGTCTTTCCTGATAAAACCGTTTTTCTCCAATGTCTCAAGATGAGAATGAACCGAGGATGTAGATTTGAGATTGACCGCCTCACAAATTTCACGAACTGCAGGCGGATATCCCTTATTTATAATCTCTGATTTGATAAAGTCTAATATTTCTTTCTGCTTTGCAGATATTCTTTCTTTTGCCATAACACTGCCCTCCCGAATATGTATTGTAATTTTGTATATTTTATCATATTTGCAAGACATTGTCAAACATATGTTCAAAGAATTTTCTATAAAAAGTAACAGTTCAGCCATAAAAAGATAATTGGCAATACAATGAGCTTGTTCA
>ERZ894203.1708-NODE-1708-length-10882-cov-10.699547_pt1 | contig 10882 bp, 10 predicted proteins | sample MGYA00380286_ERZ894203 | MGnify/ENA primary metagenome ERZ894203 (study PRJEB32331, sample SAMN06328484) | human gut metagenome | biome: human gut microbiome; feature: stool | host: Homo sapiens | collected 2014-02-06 ... | reverse complement strand
CTATTATAGTAGCTGTAAGATAAACATTAAACTTTTCTATTATTTCCTTTTTTAAAACTAAAACCGAAAGTACTACAAAACCAATCAACATTAGTAAATTATCAGTAATTATCAATGTACTGTCTTTATTACCAAATACACTAAAATATTTAGCTAAAAACTTACTATACGGGTAGGCAAATCTATTAATATCAAACATTGCCATCAAAATATTCAGCGCATCGCTAAAGCTTGCCGCCCTAAAAAATATCCATGCTATATTTACGGCATTAAATGTCAGCAACCAATTCATCCACTGCGGCAAAGTATATTTTGTTTTACGCCAAAGGTGATTAATACAAATATAAATTCCGTGCAGCACTCCCCAGAAAATAAATGTCCAGCCCGCACCATGCCACAAGCCTCCTAAAAACATCGTTATCATAATGTTGCGCAGGTGGTGTCCAGTTCTGTTACCGCCAAGCGGTATATATAAATAATTTTTTAAAAATGCCGATAATGTCATATGCCAACGCCGCCAAAAGTCGATAATGCTTCTTGCCCTGTATGGCAGATTAAAGTTAAGCGGCAGGTTGTAGTTAAACATTAATCCTAAGCCTATTGCCATTTCCGAATAACCGGAAAAATCGAAATACAATTGCAGTGTATAGGCCAACGATCCGCCCCAAGCGTCAAGCATTGTCAAATCAGCTGTACTGCTAAAAACGCGGTCAGCATAAATTGCCAGTTTATCAGCAATAACGACTTTTTTAAACAGACCTATAGTAAACCATAAAATACCATAAGTTAAGTTTTTATAATTTATTTTATAGCGTTCTGCCTGCGAAAATTGTGGTATCATATCACGGTGGTACAAAATTGGTCCTGCTATTAAATGCGGAAAAATCGTTACAAAAAGCAAATAATCGCTTTTGCTGTACGCTTTGGTTTCACCACGATATACGTCAACAAGGTAGGCTGTTTGCGTAAAAGTAAAAAATGAAATGCCAAGCGGCAGAACGATATCTTTCATTGCTATGTCGGCATTAAAAAGGTAATTAATATTTTCTAAAATAAAATTAGTATATTTAAAATACCCCAAAAACAGCAGGTTAAAGGCAATACCTACCATAAGCACTTTTTTGCTGCGATTATTCGTCAGGCATCTGCCAAAAGCATAGTTTACTGCGATTGAAGCTAAAAGTATAGGCAGATTATTAATATCCCAATAAGAATAAAAACAAACCGATGCAAAGATTAAAAATATTTTTGCAGCTTCATTTTTAATAAATTTGGCAGTCAAATAATAGCCTAATAACGTAATAGGAAGATAAACAAAAATAAACTCATAAGAATTAAACAGCATATTACTCTCCAGATTATAGATGATGCTACTATTTTATCATGCACTTCCCCCCCTGCAATACATTCAAACTAACACACTGCAAAAATTCCCTTTATTTCATTGCGCATACAAAAATTCCGGCATATCACTGATATGCCGGAATTTTTTCACACGGCAACGCACGCCATTGCTGCGCATGGCGCACGTTGTTTTATCTAATATAACAAAAAAGCTGCGGCACAAATCGTGCCACAGCTTTTAATTTACGCAACTAACTTATTTGCCTTCAATGGCGATATACTTTTTAGCTTCAACGGCTTTCGGGTCTTTTTTAGGAATGCTCAGGCTCAAAATACCGTTTTCGTATTTAGCCTTAATATCTTCTTCGGTAACTGCGTTACCAACATAGAAGCTTCTTGTCATGCTGCCGCTGTAACGTTCACGGCGGATATAACGGCCTTCGTTATCTTTTTCGTCCTTATCAACGCCTTTAGCAGCCGAAACGGTAAGATAACCGTCTTCCAGATGAGCGCTGATTTCATCTTTTTTAAAGCCCGGCAGGTCAATATCAAGTTCATAACCGGTTTCTGTTTCTTTAACATCAGTTTTCATAAGGTTTTTGCTGTGTTTGCCATACAACGGGTTTCTGCCGCCGAAGAAGTTCCTTTCAAAAGCATCGTCCATAAAATCATCAAATAAGTTTTCTCCAAAAATGGTAGGTAACATCATAATAAAAGACTTCCTTTCAAAACTTGCAATTTATATCAGCAGCTTTAAAGGCTGTCGCTTCTGAACTTAAGGCTTCCGCCCCTTATCGGGGCCTTCCTTCGTTCTGAATATAATATACCACTTGTTGTTAGCACTGTCAATAGGTGAGTGCTAATATTTTAAAAAATTTTTTATCTTTTTTTATTTATAATTAAAAAACTGCCGTAAATTTCTTTACAGCAGTTTCTTACTATTCATTTTTGCAGCCTCCGGCTGTTTATCCATGTAGCCGCTGCCTGTATTACAAGCATGGCCGCAAGCACAACGCCCGGCAGTACTGTTTTAAAAAGCAGCAACCATCCGCAGGCAGCGCCAAAAAACCATAACACGGCTGCCCAAAGAGCAGCTTTTTCATTTTGCCTGCACATTTTTTGCATCCTTCCGCTCAGCTTTATCGCCTCTGCCAGGTTTTCCGCATTGCCATCCTTAAAAACAACGCTGCCTTCTTTAACGGCACCGGGGCTGTAAATATCTGCCCGCAAGGCTGCGCCGTCATCGCAACGCTTAATTACGGCAACAAATTCCCCGGTTCTGCAAAAGGTTTCGGCAAGTTCTTTTTGGTGTTCCGCAGTAAGTTCCGCCACGGTTTTATCAAAACCAGCCTTACTGCCGATGTATTCTGCCCTGTGCTTGGCGCCGCTGCTGAACATAACCGTGCGCACGCCGAGCTTTTGCAGGCTCTGCAACGCCGGAGCAAGATTGGTATTGACTTTCTCTCCAACCGCAATAATACCCTGCAAATTTCTGCCGCAGGTTAAATAATAGGCAGTTTTGCCCTGTTTTTGCAGTTCCGCTTCATATTTGGCAAAAGCGGCAGGAACATCCGCCACAGTGCGCACAAACGCCAATGTGCCCATGCGGATATTTTTACGGCTGCACTGAGCCGCAATGCCGCCACGCAGCGTTACAACACTGCTGCATGCAGGCAGATTAAGCCCAGCTGCCGCATTTTTCAATACTTCGCGCAGCGGATGCCCGGCAGTTTCCGCAACGGATGCCGCCAACGCCAAAAGCTGCGCTTCACTGACAGCTGCCGTAATAATATCAGTAATTTCCACTCCGCTGCCATTGGCAAAACTTTCATCAAAAACTGCCATGCTTGTTTTGCGGCTGTTTTTTAATGTTTTTTTATTTTCAAACGAATAATTTTTGTTTTGCGCATTCTGCAAGGCAAAATAATAAGGCAAAGTATTACCCAGCATAAACGCACCTGCCCCGGCTGCCATAAGCACGCTGCTTAAAACTTGCCACGAAGCAGCCGCGCCAAGCCCGTAAAACCACCAGCTTAACGCCGCTGCAAGTGCAAGGGCAAATACTGCTGGCAGCACAAACGCCGCTGTTTTATCGGCTGTAATGCCGTCATCAGGCTCTGCTGCATTAAAATTTAAACGGTTTTGCTTAAAATAGCAATTTACCAAAACGGTAAACAGTAAAACAGCAAGCGGTGCAAAACCTGCCGCTGCGGCACTGATAAAACCGTGTACCGCATTTACGCTTACAATTACACTGCTGATTATTCCAGCCACGCAGCAAACAAATACCAGCCCTTCCATTGCCGGTACGCCGCCGAACAAAGTTTTTCTGCCGCATTGCAAAACAGGCTGGGAATAATAAACAAGCGGCAGCAGCAGTAAAAACTGCGCTGCAGCAAGCGCTGCCGTAAAACGCCAGTCCGCAGGCGTTACAAAAAGCGGCACCGCCGCTAAAACACATAAGGCAAATGTCAGCAGCAGGCAAATTTGCAGTTCTTTTTTAGTTAAATTTTTATTTGCAGCCATTTTCATCATGCCGTTTAACACTTACCTCTATTTTCATTAAATAATCATCGGCATAACGCTCCGATAAATAATTGGTTATATCATTCTGATAAATACTGCCGTTTGGTTCATAGCCAAGTTCATGCAGCTCGCAGCAAAACTTGCGGTATTCCTCCTGCAAGGCATAGTATGATGAACGTATATATTTAACGGCATAGCATCCTGCCGGTTTAACGTGCAAATAGCGGCTTTTTGCTTTTTTATCAACCCGCGAGGAGAACCAGCCCGTAGCAAAACTGCCGTTTACAATATTTTCGTAAGTAATTATCTCGCCAGTAACAAAATCATCATACGCATTATGCTTTGTACAGTAATCCCATAAGCGCGAAACAACAGCAAATAATTCTTTTTCACTGTTATTTTTTGGTCTGTCGCTGATTATAAAATATTCTTCTCCGGCATCTTCAATGCTTATGGTATTTTCTTCCACATCGAACGCTTCTTTTGTCATTTTTAATGTATTACGCAAAAGGCGGCGGCGGCGCGTCAGCACCTCAATTTTCTGCTTCAGCAGTTTGTCCTGCTCTTTTAAAAGCTCCATAAAGGCATCAGCATCGCGCTCATCCATGTAATTTTTTATTTCTTCCAGCGAAAGCCCCACTTCTTTTAAAGTAGTTATAAGGTCAAACATATAAATCTGGTTCAGCGAATAATAACGGTAACCGTTCGCCGCTGTTTTTACCGGCTTTAAAAGCCCAATATTATCATAATGAAATAAAGTATCTTTGGTTGTATTGCAAAAGGCGGCAAATTCGCCCGTTTTTAAAAGCCTCTGCGAAATTTTAAAAACCCCCTTGACTATGGTGCTGCACCATACTTTACTATTATTATAGCGGCAAAATTACTTTGCTGCAAGTGAAAGGGTGAATTATCATGAAACATGTTTATATGCTGTTTGCGGCCATTGCACTGGAAATTACAGGCACAACTTTTATGAAGTTTTCCGTTATGCACGAATGGTTTATCGGTTATCCGGTAATGCTTTTATTAATGGGCTTTTCGTACTTCTGCCTCAGCAAGGCAGTAAAAAAAATACCCATCAGCGTTGCCTACGCAGTTTGGGAAGGCATTGGCCTTATGGGCACTGCCTTTATTGCTTGGATTATTTTTAACGAAGCAATGCCGCCGCAAAAGCTTTTTGCTTTTGCAATTATACTAATAGGGCTGACAATGGTTAAAAACGGCACAGCCCGCACTGGGAGTGAATAAAAATGGCTTATACAACCGGCATTATATACTTATTGCTTGCTGTTGCAACTGACGTTATCGCTAATATTTTTCTTAAAAAATCAAACGGTTTCCACAATAAAACATACGGGTTTGCTTCGCTTGCCCTTATCGGCGTCGCCTTCCTGTTTCTGGCACAGGCCCTTTTAACGCTTGATTTAAGCATTGCTTACGCAACCTGGGGTGCGCTTGGCATTTTAGCAACCACCTTTGTGGATAAATTGTTTTTCGGTTTAAAAATTAAACCTCTTGGCGCATTCGGTATCCTTACAATGATTGGCGGCATTGTTATTCTGAAAATGTTGTAAAATTATAAAAGGAGAAGGCTTAAACCTTCTCCTTTTGTTTTTGGTTTTTATTCCTCTTTTTTATTTTTATAAACAAAGTAATAGAACGGCACGGCAATTACGGCTGCGCCAAGGCCCATAATCAGCTGCTGGGGCTTAGCCTGTGCCAGAAGCCATAAACTGGTAAGCACGGCAATAACCGGAATAACAGGGCCAAACGGAATTTTAAACGCACGCGGCGCATCCGGCATTTTTTTGCGGAATACCGGTATGGAAAGACATGTTGGAATATACTGCGAAAAACGCGATACCACGCTGATGGAAGCAAGGAACGTAAAGCTGCCGGTATAGGCAATTAAAAGCGCTATAACGGTAGAAGCAATTATGCACCAGTAAGGAGCATTAAAGCGGTTGCGCTTCGTCATAGCGGCAGGCAGCATGCCTTTTTCTGCCAAAGCAAGGCAGCTGTACGGAGTAACAAAAGATGAACTGATGCACAGCGCGCCGATGGAAACCAGCGTGCCGGAAGCAACAATGCCAACGCCAAAGCTGCCCGCAATACGCCCGAAGGCTTCCTGCACTGGAACCGTTGTATTGGCAAGGTCATAACCCATTATGCCGATAGCGCAGGCCAGAAGCATAAAATAAATTGCCGCTACAATGCAGATAACAACCAAAATGGCCTTCGGCAAATTCTTTTGCGGGTTTTCCATTTCGGAAGCGGCAACGGCGATACTTTCAAAGCCTGTAAAAGTAAAGAACAGCATTACAGCCGCCGTGCCGAAGCTGCCGGGAGTGTATTCACCGCCGGGGAACAGCGGCATAAAATTGGCGGTGTCGATAAAGAAAACACCCATGCCGATAAAAAGCACAAACGGCAGAATCTTGGCAACGGTTGCCATATTCTGGATAACCTTAAACAGCTGCACGCCAAACAGGTTCATAATTGCCAGCAGTGCAAAAATTACGGTTACAATAATGTTTTTCATTAGCGGCGTGCTTAACTCCGGCATAATGCCGCCTAAAGCAGTGGCAAAGCCAACGCCCATGGTAGAAAACGCAATAATGCGGGTAATCCACGTTAAAAAGCCAACCTCGTAGCCGATAAAATTGCCAAAAGCCTCTTTGGCATAAATGTACGGGCCGCCGTTATCTTTAAACAAACCGCTGGCTTCGGCAAAGCAGAAAGTCATTGCCAATACCAGCAGCATATCAAACAAAAGTACGCCAAGGCTTGCCGGGCCGATAATGCTCATGGCGTTGTTAGGCAAAAGAAAAATGCCCGAGCCGATAATGCTGTTAATACCGAAAAGCACTATCGTCCAAAAGCCCATTTTACCTTTACTCATAGTAACTTCTCCCTTATTTTAAATTAAACTTTATTTTTTAGATGCGGCAACCCTGTCAATGAAACCAGCAAAAATTCTGCGCATTTCCGGGTGCTCCTGCCACATGTTTTCCGGATGCCACTGTACGGCAACAATCTGGCTGCCTTCGGCGCTTTCAATTGCTTCAATAACTCCGTCCGGAGCTTTGGCCGTAACTTTTAAACCTTCGCCAACTTTTTTAATTCCCTGATGATGGCGGGAATTTACATACGCTTTGCCGCCCAGCGCTTCATACAGGCAGCTGCCTTCTTCCACCGTTACATGGTGGGTAGGATAGCAGCCGTTTGCACCCTGAGAATGGCGGATATAAGCGTCAGGGTTCTGCGTTGCCAAATCCTGATATACGCTGCCTCCCATCATAATATTAATAAACTGGCAGCCGCGGCAAATGCCGAAAATAGGCTTGCCTGCCTTGTAGAAGGCTTTAAAAATTTCTGCTTCAAACACATCGCGTTTGTAATTGGTCATGCCGATATGCATCCACGGTTCTTCGCCGAAAAATGAAGGGTCGGCATCCGGCCCGCCGGGAATAATCAGCGCGTCAAACATCTCTGCATAATCTTCGCCTTTAGCGCCCGGAACATCCGGCAGCACAATGGGTAGCGCGCCCAGCTCGTTAATAATATCCACAAGTCCGCGTGCCGTAAAAGGCGCACGCACCAGATTGGTAACATCACTGGCATACGGATAAGTATCAGCAGTGATGGCAATACGTAATTTAGACATATAAACCTCCTGAAATTAAAACATTTTGCTGAAACAATAATTGCAGCAGAAACTATTATACCGCAAAATTATAAAAAATTGAATTTAATAGTTAAAAATTTTTAACTAAAGTGCTGCTCACTGCACATATTTTATAAAAATTTACTACAAAAATAAAAGACCCTTCGGGCATCTGCCTAAAGGGTCTTAATTTTTAACTGGCGGAGTGGCAGGGATTTGAACCCTGGCGGGAGTTGCCCCCCCTAACGATTTAGCAAACCGTCCTCTTCAGCCACTTGAGTACCACTCCAATTGACTTACTTAATTAGTATACACTATGTTTTACTGTTTGGCAAGTATTTAAAGCAACAATTTTAAATTTTTTCTGCGTTTCTGCGCGGCCGCTCGTATTCCACATCGCCGTTGGCCAGTGCCCACAAATAAAAACTGGCTACCGAAGCATAAGGACTGTAACGTTTATGATACTTTTCTGCCAGCGCAGGGGTTATTTTTTTATGCCCGTACAGCCTTTTAAGCCCGTTCTGAATGGCAGCGTCACCAAAACTTAATATATTTTTGCGCCCCAGCGAAAAAATCAGCTGCATTTCCGCCGTCCATTTGCCGATGCCGTCCAGCTTTACCAGTTCTGCAATAACTTCTTCATCCGTCATAGCCGCAAAAGCGCTAAAATCAATTTCGCCATTAAGCACTTTTTGCGCCAGACGTTTAATATACACGGCCTTGCGCCCGGATAAGCCGCAGCCTCGCAGCTGTTCCTCTGTTACTGCGTCAATAGCCTGCGGAGTAACAACACCGCCCAGCAATTCCGTAAAGCGCCGCCATACGCTTGCTTTGGCGTGGCGCGATATTTGCTGCCCCGCAATGGAATTTACAAGCGACACGAAAATATTGGGGTATAATTCTCTTTGAAGAATCCCTGCTTTTTCGATAACGGCAGCCAGACGCTTGTCTTTCTTTTTTAAATAATTCAGTTCTTTTTCGCCGTATTCAAAATAAAGCATAGCGCTCCCATAATAAAAAAACGCGCCTGAAAAGGCGCGGTAAAATCGTGGCGGAGAGGGTGGGATTCGAACCCACGGAGGCTTGCACCTCGCTGGTTTTCAAGACCAGAGCCTTAAACCACTCGACCACCTCTCCCTGCTAATTTTTTATTATATGATAAATGTGCTTATCAGTCAAGCGTCATTACTTTAAAATTTCATCAGTGCGCGCCAGCACAAATGCTTCCGTTTCCAGCGCTTTGGCTTCCAGCGTCTGCATTTTGGCCGCTGCCCGCTCCACATAAGCAGCGTCTTTAATAAGCCCAAGGTTAATTTTTACGTTATATAATGCACTGCGCAGCGCTGCCCTTGCCACAATGGCCGATACCGTTCCGTCGCTGATGGCATTGGGGTTGCCGGTTACAATAATTCTGCGGGCCAAGAGCAGTACCTCCATGCTTTTTTCGGCAATCTGCATGGGAACATCAGCCGCCGCAACCGCAGCCTGCTGTATTGCAGCCGTACGCGCTGCTTTTTCTTCATCCGTTGTTTTGGGCATTTTATAGGCTGCCATAAATTTGCCGAATACAGCCGCATCATCATCTGCAAGCGCCGTCAATTCTTCACGCAGTTTACCGGCAGCGGCAATAATCTGTGCAGTTTGCTGCTCATTTTCTTCGCTGCCTGCTTTGCCCACAGTTAAATTGGCAAGCATGGCCGTAAGCGCCGCCGCAACAGCCCCGCAAAGTGCCGAAGCCGCACCGCCGCCCGGTGTCGGCGCTTTGGATGCCAGTTCTTCCAAAAAAATTCCGCAAGTTATAGTACTTAAATTTTCCATATTAACCTCCCGTTACTTTAAAATCAAACGCTTATTATTATAATCAAAATTTATTTGCCCTGCCTTTTTCAGCGCCGTGCTTAAAACATCAAGGTCCTTGCCGCTTTCGCGGATAATTTCCGCCCCTTTTACAGATGTATAACCGTCGCCGCCGGAAAGCAGAAAATCATTAACAGCAACGCTGTAATATCGCTCAGGATTCAGCATACTGCCGTCTGCCAACTGCGCAGATATTAACCTTCTGCCTTCCGGCGCAGTTAAATCTGCCGTTACGGTAAGCCCGGCAAAACGCACCCTGCCAATTTCTTTACTGCCCAGCCCGTGCTCCAAAGCTTTTAAAATATCGCTGCCGCGCAGCCGCACAACATATAAGGTATTATTAAACGGGAAAATCTGTTTCAGCTCTCTCAGCGTAACATTGCCCGCAGGCAGGTTGGAACGGATTGCCCCGCCGTTATAAAGAGTTATATCCGTTTGCAGTTTGCCGTTAATTAAATCCATAAAATAATCAGCCAGCGGCGATTCACCGTACTTTTCGTTAGCGAGATACTGCGTATTATAAGCCAGCACCTTGCTGTAAACTGCATCAACGCGTTCAAAATATGGCTGTAAAAAAGCAGCTGTCTTACTGTAGCGTTCTTGCGTTAAAGCGCCGGTTTCATAAACATTGGCCTCTGCCTGTGTAATTTTGCCGGCATCCGCATCATAAAACAGTTTTATATGCCCTATTTGCCTGCCGTATTCACCTGCCTGCACTGCCGGAATACCATTATAAGAGCAGGCAAACACAGTATGGCTGTCACCTGACGCCACAGCGTCAATGCCTTTCAGGTTATCCAGCACCGGCACTATTGCGCCTGTCAGTATGCCGTTTTCCATCTGTCCGCCGATATGCGCCAAAAGCACAACTACCTGCACGCCGTTTCTGCGTAGTTCCGCAGCATATTTATTTGCCGCTTCTGCCGGAGAGGTAAGTTTCAGCCCTGCCACTCGGTCAGGCTTTACTTTTTTAAACGCCTGCTCATCAAGCACACCTATAATGCCTGTTTTTATGCCATTGCGTTTAACCACGGCATACGGCGCAAACGGTGCGGGAATATTGCCGTTTGCATCTGTAATATTAGCCGCCAAAAGCGGAAAATCAGCGGCTTTGGCCTGACGCACAATGGCCGGGAAATTATAATCGAAAGCATGGTTGCCTGCACAATTTGCGGCAAACCCCATAATATTCATGGCTTCCACAGCGTTCAATCCGTCAAAGCTGTCTGCGTCGATGCTGCCTGATAGCATATCACCGCCGCCAACAATAAGCGTGCCTTTTGGATTAGCTGCCTTAAATAAATTAAGCGCAGCAGCCAAACGCGCAGCGCCGGGCGCATTTTCTGCGGCTGGCTCTGTCCGATGGGAGCGACGTTGGACATTTTCGGAGGTGCAGTTCGCCGCCTCCTGGGAAGGGGAAAAAGCGGTAAGCGCCACGTTTCGGCCCCTGTGCCGCGAAGCCTCAAATACCTTGTGCTGGCCGTAATC
>ERZ894203.1707-NODE-1707-length-10897-cov-7.503228_pt1 | contig 10897 bp, 8 predicted proteins | sample MGYA00380286_ERZ894203 | MGnify/ENA primary metagenome ERZ894203 (study PRJEB32331, sample SAMN06328484) | human gut metagenome | biome: human gut microbiome; feature: stool | host: Homo sapiens | collected 2014-02-06 ... | reverse complement strand
GCCCAGCAGGTACTTATTAAAACACTGTCCCCCGCCTATGCCAGGCAATCGCCAACGACGGCGGACAGACTACCAAATCCCTCCTGATCCGCCGCAAAGTTCGGGAGTTCTCATACCGCAGCCAGCACCGCTTTATCCTCCTTTCCACGGTGCTGGCTGCTTTTGTTTTTACCTGAATGCAAGAGAACGATCGGGAATAGCCGCCGCGTGCACTTTGGCTGTTTTAGCGGAAATTCTATTATAATTCGTTGAGCCTCGGAAAAATCTGCGGATTTTTCCGAGGCTCTTTTTCACGAATAGGATCGAAGCGATATACTTCATCTGAATGTAAAAAGCAAAGCGAGAACGAGTGCGAGACGAAATTGGTTTATACAGTTCGTTTTACTTCACTGCGTTTCGCCCATTTGTTGCTGATCTTATCTGCCAGCAGGGAGCCGCAGGCCCCCAATGCAAGGCCCAGTGCTACGCCGCCCAGAATGTCGGTGGGGAAATGCACATACAGGTACATCCGCGTGAAGCCGATGAACCCGGCCAGCGCAAGAGCCGGGGCGCCGAGCCTGCGGTTCTGCAGCCAGAGTGCGAAGGCAGCGGCAAAGGCGGAGGATGTGTGTCCGGAAGGGAAGGACCAGCCATGGGGCCGGGCCACCAGCGTGAGCATCTCCGGCCGGAGGTCGCAGGGGCGCGGGCGTGCGAACAGCGGCTTTAAGGCGCAGTGGCCCGCCAGCATATAAAGGCCCAGCGCCAGCGCCATGGCCAGCCCGGCCCGGCGGGTGCGCCGGAACGCCAGCAGTACCGCCGTGAAGGCGATCCAGATCTCACCGTGGGCACCGGCCTGATCGAAAAACACCGCCAGTGCATCCAGCACCGGACAGCGTAGAGCCTGTAAGGCATCCAGAAGGGTAAATTCAAAGGACATGGATAAAGCCTCCCTGCTTGTTGTTCTTGCCCTTATGGTATCATGGAACCGGGCAGAGAATAAAAACAAGGCTTGTACAAAGGATAAACAAATCTTAAACCGGCAGAAAAGATGCCGGAAAAAGGACAAAATTGGAATATAGCGACACAATACTACAAATTGTAAACAGAAAAGAAGCCCTGCGGTTCTGTGACGTAGGGCATATTGTATGCTTTACTGCATCTGGTCAAGGGTGGGGTAGCTGTCGATGGCACCGTGCTGCTGCACGCTGATGCCGCAGAACTGGTTGGAAAAGGCAAGGTATTCGTTCAGCTTTGTTTTGCTGAGCTTTGCCAGTTTTTCCAGTGTCACGCCATCACGTTCCAGCTGCCACAAAAACGAGCCGATGAAGCCGTCGCCTGCGCCGGTGGTGTCCACAGCCCGGACTTCCCGGCAGGGGGCAAAGCCGTGGGCGGTGCGGGTGTAAGCGTGGGCACCGGCGCTGCCGCAGGTGTAGAGCACCAGCTGTACATGGCCCACAAACAGGCTGGGCAGGGCGGCTTCAATATCACTGGTGCCAGTCAGAAATTCCAGCTCTTCGTCCGAGATTTTGACCACATCGGCCAGCGGCAGGAACTCCAGCACCGTGCGGCGCAAAGCATCACGGTCCGGCCACAGCGGAAAGCGCAGGTTGGGGTCAAAGTCAATGATAGTCCCGGCGCTGCGGGCTGCGGCAATGGCAGTTTTGTGGGCTTCCCGCATGGGGCTTTCCACCAGGGCAACGCTGCAAAAATGCAGGGCATAGGCGTTGGCAAACAGGCTGGTATCCACCTGTTCCGGGGCGTACAGCAAATCGGCTGAGGGCTTGCGGTAAAAACTGAACGTCCGGTTGCCGTCCGCTTCCAGCGAAACAAAGGCCAGGGCGGTGTTGGCTTTGTCCGTCAAACAGATGTGGCTGGTATCAATGCCGCAGGCAGCCAGTTCATCAATGATCTTGTGGCCGAACGGGTCATCTCCCAGCTGGGTCAGCAGGGCAGAATCCCCACCCAGGCGGGCATAAGCACCGCACACGTTGGCGGGCGCGCCGCCCACACGGGGGCTGAAAGAGGGAACCTCGGCAAAGGAACAGCCGGTTTTGGACGGAATCATATCGATCAGCGCTTCGCCGATCGCATACAAGGTATCATGTGCCATGGAATGTCCTCCGTTAAATCGAAAGGGAATACAGGGTGCTGCCTGCGCCGCAAAGCTGCACGGCAACCTTGCCCGCTGCCGGGTAATACCGGGTGGAAAGCACCGCGGCACCGTCGTTCAGGAATATTTCCAGCGAGGAAGCATCCCCCACAACACGCAGGCTGCGGCAGGGGGCATCCAGCACAGCCTTGCGCTCGGTGCGCCCGGCGGCAATCGCTGCATCGGTAAAGCGCAGGGTACAGGTGCGGTCCGTTTCGGTGTAAGTCAGGGTCAGGCCGTTGGCAATGGTCAGGACAAAATCCCCGGCGGGGACGGCGGTCAGGTCAAAGCAGGGGTCCGTTTCAACCGTTTCGCCGTCTGCCGGCTGGCGGGCTTCGCCGCGCAGGGCGTTCAGCTCGGCGGCGGGGGCTTGCAGCAGGCAGCCGTTGCCGTCCTGGGTCAACACGCGGGGCAGGGTCAGGCAGTGTTGCCAGCCATACTCCACGGTGGGGTTGGTGTAATCGGCATCCGGCATGCCCATCCAGCCAAACTGGATGCGGCGGCCATCCGCGGCGGCAAAGCTTTGGGGCGCGTAATAGTCAAAGCCATCGTCCAGGGCGTGGAATTCGCTCAATGTGCAATCGGTGCGCCAGTCACCCTGCAGGGCAAAGTAACCGCAGCCGTACACGTTCTGGCAGGCAATGCCCTGGGGCGATACCGCCAAAAACCACTGGCCGTCCAGCTCAAACAGGTCGGGGCATTCCCACATATAGCCAAAGGGTTCGGGGGTGGTAATGGTGTTGATGTGGTTCCAATGCAGCTTGTCGGCGCTTTCAAACACCAGCACTTCGCCATGGTCGTCCAGTGTTCGGGCACCCAGCACCATATAGTAGCGCCCATCCAGTGCAAACACTTTGGGATCGCGCACATGGCAGGTCAGCCCGGCGGGATAATCCTGGTTGTACATCAGGCAGCGCTTGTTGTCCAGATGGATGGCATCGCGGCTGGTGGCAAGGCAGACATTGTGCCCGCGCCCCTGCTTGATGTAGTCATATTCGCCGGGGTGCTTGACATTGCCGGTATAGTACAGGTACAGCATGCCGTCCTCCACCAGAGCGGAGCCGGAATAAACGCCATGGCAGTCAAACGGTTCGTCCGGGTACAGCATTACGGGCAGGCGTTCCCAGTGGAACAAATCGCGGCTGCGCACGTGCCCCCAGTGCTTGACCCCTCCCGTGGGGTCAAACGGGCCGTACTGATAAAATACATGGTATTCATCGCCGATCTGGCACAGCCCGTTGGGGTCGTTCAGCCAGCCCACAGGGGGTTGAACATGCAGCTTCTGCCGGTGGGGATCCGCCGCCACACGGGCGGCCCCGGCGGCTTCCACCATGGGGACAAGACGCTTCAAATCACGCTGCAAGGCATTCATAACAGGTAGCTCCTTATTGATTGAGAGGGGAAAACATCAGGCTTTGGCTTCCTCGGCTTCGGGGGTCCAGATCACCCAGGTCACAGCGAAGGAAACGCCGAAGGAAATTGCCATCATGATGAGGTACTGCAGCGGCATGTGCAGATGCAGCAGGATGCCGAAGATGCCGGTCACGCCGGTGCCGGTGGCACCCAGGCCGGTCACGCTGGCATACAAAGCGCCACAGGCACCGCCGACCAGACCGCCGATAAAGGGCTTAAAGTAGCGCAGGTTGACGCCGAAGATGGCGGGCTCGGTAATGCCCATGCAGGCAGAAAGGGCGGAGGGCAGGGCCATAGACTTAACTTTGGCGTTCTTGCTCTTGAGGGCAACGGCAAAAGCGGCACCGCCCTGGGCAACGTTGGCGGCACTGGCCAGGGGCAGCCAGTAGGTGAAGCCAAACTTGGCCAGCTGGCCAAGGTCGATCAGGGTGTACATATGGTGGATACCGGCCACAACGGTGACGGCGTACAAACCGCCCATGATGAAGGAACCGATGCCGAACGGCAGCTGAATTAAAGCCTGAACGCCGTTGATGATGCCGTCCTCCAGCGTGGTGAAGATTGGGCCGATGACAGCGAGGGTGAGATAACCGGTAACGAAAACGGAGACCAGCGGGGTAACAAACAGGTCGATCATGGCAGGCACAACTTTGTGCAGCCGCTTTTCAATCTGGCACATCAGCCACACGGCAATAATAACGGGGATAACGTGGCCCTGGTAGCCGACCAGCGGAATTTTGTACAGCCCGCCAAACACCGATTGGTAGGTCTGCACGCCCTCAGAAGCAACGGTCCAGGCGTTCTGCAGGTTGGGGTGAATCATGATCATGCCGATGACAGCACCCAGGAACTGGTTGCCACCAAACACCTTTGCGGCGGAGAAGGCGATCAGGATAGGCAGGAAGGTGTACGCCGTGTTGGAGAACAGCTGGGCAAACACATAGATGGAACCGCTGGTATCAATGTTCAGGAAGCCGTTGTTGACCATAAAGTTCAGCGCTTCCATAATGCCCATCAAAAAGCCGGAAGCCACGATGGCCGGAATGATGGGAACAAAGATATCGCCCAGCGTCTTGATGGCCCGCTGGTACCACGGCGCTTTGGAAGCGGCAGCCTGTTTGACTTCCTCCTTGCTGGCACCGGTGATTCCGGCCAGGGCGGTGAACTCGTCATACACCTTGTTCACAATACCGGTGCCGAAGATGATCTGCAGCTGGCCCTGGGCTTCAAATACGCCCTTGGCGCCCTCAGCATTTTCAAGCTCTTTTTTGTTCACCTTGGAATTATCCGCAATCACCAGGCGCAGGCGGGTTGCGCAGTGTGCGGCCGATACAATGTTGGAAGCACCGCCGATGTTGTCCAGTACCTGCTGGGCTGCTTTCTTGTAATCCATGTTGCACGCTCCTTCTTTTATCTGTTGGCCCGGTAGGAGGTTCCGGGGCCTGTTTCATTTGACAGCTTTATTATATACGAAGGTGAGTGCTTTTTCTATTGACCAAACGACCCAACTTGCAAAGAATCTGTTATCGATTTCACACAGTTTCACACCGTTCTTTGGTAAAATGCACAAAAAACAGGGGGCTGCATGGAAAGGGTGCACAAAACAAAAACTTCCCCGCAGTGATGCAGGGAAGTGTGGCGCAAGGATGCCTGTTATAGCGACCAGACATTTTCATCTGAGTTGTCATCCCCGGTGGAGGCCCGGCATTTTAACTCATAATCCAGCTTGATCATCTGCGGCTCGGCATGGGGGTCCGCCAGCATGTCCAGCAGCAGGCGGGCGGCTTTGTCCCCGGCGGTGCGGTAATGCAGATGGGCGCTGGTCAGCGGCACATAGGCAACGCGGCCAATGCGGTTGTCACCCACAGCGGCAATCATGATGTCCTCCGGCACCCGCAGACTGTGGCTGCGGCAGTATTGCAGCGCACCCAGGGCGATGGAGTCGGTCGCGCAGAACAGGCAGTCCAGCCCCGGCGCACGGTCAAACAGCTGCTCCGCCTGGTGGTAGCCGGATTCCATGTTGAACTTGGCAATGCTCATCCGCTGCGGCTGGGGCACGAGACCCGCATCTCGCAGCGCACTGTCAAAGCCTTCGCGCCGGGCAAGGCCGACGGCTTTGTCCAGCAGAGTCACGCCCAGGTAGCCCGGCTTGCGCCGCCCCTTTTGCAGCATGTGGGCGGTGGCGGCCTGCGCCGCGCCGAAATCATCGTGGAACACACAGCTGAACCCGGGATACTGCTGCCCCACGATTACCACCGGCACATGCAGGCTTTGCAGCACCGCGTGGTGTTCCGGGGTAAACATGGTGGCAATCAGGATAATGCCGTCCACCGTATCATGCCGCAGGGTATCCAGCGCGCGCACTTCGCGGGTGTTGTCGTTGGCGGTGTTGATCAGCAGCAGCTGGTAGTTCTGGTCATCCAGTACCCGGCTGATGCCCTCCACCATGCGGGCGCAGCTTTCGCTGCTCAGCCGCGGCATGATCACCCCGATCTGCCGCGTGCGGCGGGTGCGCAGCATCTGGGCCTGCATACTGGGGCGGTAGCCGGTGGCTTCCACCGCAGCGGCAATCTGGGCGCGCTTTTCGGCGCTTAAGTACCCGCCGTTAAAATAGCGGCTGACCGCTGCCTTGGATACCCCGGCATATTGGGCAAACGCGGTAATGTTCATAGGCCGCACTCCTGTCCGGCTGCCGGCGGGGGAAACCTGCCGGCGCACTTTTTTATCAGTATAATGCAGAAACTGGCAGGGTGCAACGGGAAAGAGCAGAGAAAAGAAAAATAAGAATGAATGGCATGAGGCAAAGAACAAAATAGACAAAAAACGGGGATTGAATTTGTGCTTTTGACGGAGAAAAAAGAATGAAAGCTGAATACAAAAAAGCACACAGCTAAAAAGATTTACCAGAATGAATTTGGTGTAAAAGTTATCTTCCGCGCTGGCACAGGATGAAAAGGTATGCTATAATATAATATTAGTTACACGATGAAAAAGTAAGATGCCCCTGATGCCAGTGCGGATGTGCGCAGGGCAATGATATGTGTTTAGTGAGGAAAAAGAATGGGACTGCTGCAAAAAATTCAGGCAAAAACCGAGGAAGCCCGCGCGAAGGAAAAGATCCGCCCGCTGCTGGAAAGCCGCATGATGCGGGATATCCTGCTGGAGATCGGCCAGCGCGGCAACGAAGCGCTGGACCCGCAGTCCGTTCCATTGGCTATGCGCCGCCGCGCCACCCAACTTGCCAGCGAAAGCGGCCTGAGCGGCCTGAAGCAGTGTGCTGTGGATGAACTGCATCTGAACGAAGCGGGAATCACGCTGGTCTGCAAGGGGGAGCACACGGCATTTTTGTACGCAGACTATAACTATGAAAACATTGAGGATACCGACTGCCTGCCCGCTGTGGCCGAATACCTGGTGCAGCACATGCGCGGCTATTATAACATTACCCGCAGCTTTTACAGTGTGCCCAAAGCCAACGGCCATGTGGAGGAAAAGACCCGCGAGGTGACCGTGGTGCGCCACCACGAGGATACCCCCTTTGCCCCCGGCCCGGTGCAGAAACAGCATTTGTTCTGATGCACATGAGATATCCCCCGGCATACAGGAATTATGCCGCCCCGCATCTTGACGCGGGACGGCATTTTTGCTATACTAATTTAGTATCCGGCAGCAACCCAGAACATGGAGCATTCCCCAAGAGGTCGTAAGAGGGAGCACTCGAAAGTTTGCATCCGGCAGGTCACCTTGTCCGCAGGAAATCCCATAACGACGGGCTTTATCGGGTGTCGCGTACCCAACTTTTCATCGTTATCTTGCATCGAAATCTCGCATTTTTCCAAACGCTGTGCGAGGCGGTGTGATAAAAACTAAATAGGCAGACGTATCGAAGCGGTCGTAACGAGATTGACTCGAAATCAATTTGGCAGCAATGCCACGTGGGTTCGAATCCCACCGTCTGCGCCAAAGACAGCACCCTGCGGGGTGCTGTCTTTTATTTTTGCAACAAACTATGCAAGGGCTGCAAGGTGGGATTCGAACAGCCCGTGCCCGGCGCTTTGCGTCCCGCCGGGCAAAAATGCCCCGGTGGGGCATTTTTAGGGCGTGGGAGAATCCCACCGCCTGCGCCAAGTATCACTACTCAATTTCACATTGGGTAGTGATTTTTTATTGCCAGTTTGCAAAATCCCGAAGCTATTCTTATATGCATCTCCCCTTTATTTTCAAGTAGTGATTTTTGGGTTCGGTACAAATCATACCAGCAATCGCGGCAAATAGCTATTCACAGAACTACACAAGATTCTTCCAGCAGCTTGGGTACAAATTGACAGCAAAAAAGGCGGCACCTGATTTCTCAGATGCCGCCGCTGTTCAAATTACCACTTCTTTATGGGCTGCGCTTCGGGCAGTGTCAGCGTGTTTGCCATCGTTCGGGCACTTAAGTTTTTGGACTGCGAATCCAGATGTGCGTAGATGTTGGCTGTGGTAGAAATATCGCTGTGACCCAGCCACTCTTGAATCTGCTTCATCGGTACGCCCTCTTTCAGCAATAGGCTGGCACAGGAGTGGCGCAAATCATGGAAGCGAATCCTGCGCAGACCTTTTTCTTTCAAAAGCTGCGGAAAGCCTGTCGTCACGGAATCCGGCTGGATCAGGTTGCCCATTGCATCCACAAACACATACCGCATCGGCGCAAAACAATCAACACTGTCGATTCTCTGCTCGACAGTGTTGACCGCAAATCTGAAGGTAGGTAAACAGGTGGGCTTTGGGGATGCGATACGAGCGCCCGATTTTCATTGCCGGAATTTTGCCCTCGTGCAACAGCTTGTACCCCGTTTTGGTGCTGATTCGCAGGGCATCGCACATCTGCTCGATGTTGGAGAAAAATCTGCAATTTTTCCCCAAAAAAAGTACCGCCCCCTCTCCTGCCTTTTGCACTTGTGCAAGCTACACAAAACCACAACCTGTTTCTTTTGCAAAAGGTAGAAAGCGGGCAGAGGGTGTTGACAAAACAGGGGAATTAGAGTATAAAGAAATCACAACAAAAACGTTTTTGGAACACAGCGGTATACACGGTACCGAAAACGGTTTTGGTTGAAAAGAGGATCAGGAGTGAGCAGGCATGGCAGTTTCGATCCGCGACATTGCACGGGAAGCCGGAGTCACGGTCGGTACGGTTTCCCGCGCACTCAACAACTACCCAGATGTCAGCCCTACCACACGGGAGCGCATCGTGGAGACCGCGCAGCGGCTGGGGTATCGCCCCAACCAGATGGCGCGCAACCTTTCCTCCAAGCACAATCACAATATCGCGCTGGTGCTTTCCGGCTTTCTGGAAGAAGAGCTTATCAACGATTTTGATGCACTGCTGATGAAAGGCTGCTTCCACTACACAGTCAACAACGATGTGGAAATGTCCATTCAGGTTATCAACACCAAGATCCAGACCGAAAAAAGTTTTGAACAGCTCTGCTATGAGCACAACATCGCCGGCGCGATCCTGATGGGTTTGAGAACCAACGACCCTTACTGCGAACTGCTGGCGAAAAGCAAATACCCCTGCGTGACCATTGATATTGAGGTTCCCGGTCCGAATGTCAGCTGTGTGATGATGGACGACATCAAAGCGTTTGACGAGCTGACCCAATACCTCATCGACAATGGACACCGCAAGATTGTGGTGGTACATGGCCGCAAGCTGGCTATGGTCAGTATGCAGCGCCTTGTGGGTGCGTACCAAGCTATGCAGCGCAATGGTTTGGAGCTGCCCCGCGACAACATCATCTACACCAACTTCGGGCGGGAGGAAGCCCGCGACGGTGTGAAGGAATACTTCCGAACCCACAGCCCGGACAGCGCCACGGCGTTCCTCTGCATGAGCGATATGCTGGCCATTGGCACGATCGAGGGGCTGAAAGAACTGGGCTATAAAGTGCCAAAAGACTACTCGGTCGTAGGCTTCGATGGGTTGGAAGTCACCAACTACACCGACCCGGCTATTACCACCATTGACCAGAACATCCAGCAAAAAGGCTACGAGGCTACTCGCCTACTGTGCGATATGATCCGCGGCAAGCGCAAGGCACAGCGGCTGGTATTGCCCCACACCCTGACGGTGCGCGACAGCGTCCGCCCCCTATAAAACCGAAAGCAGCGGTTAAGGCCGCTTTTTTCAGACAGAGATACAAAAACGTTTTTGCAGTAACTTCTTAAGCCAAATTTCGCTGCAAATATTTTTTAACCGCGAAACAAAAACGTTTTTGCAATAACTTTTGGAACATCTGGTGCAACCGCACCGTGTTAATAAAACAAAAAGCACAAAGGTAAAGGAGAAACACTATGAAAAAGAAGCAACTGTTCGCAGGCGCTCTGGCCGCTGCCATGATGACCGCCAGCCTGGCCGGCTGCGGTGGCGCTGCATCCTCTGCTGCAACTTCCACAACCGGCGGCGATGCTGCCAGCAGCACGGCATCCGCTGATACCAACAGCGGCGTGGTGGAAGTCACCATTCCCTCCTTCAAAACTGGCGAGAACGTCGGTGCGGTCTTCTTTGAGCCGCAGGTCGAGCGTTTTAACGAGAAGTACGCCGGGAAGTACAAAATCAATCTGGAGAGCGTACCCCAGGATAGTATTTTCAATGACCGCATAAAGCAGCTGGCACAGCAGAACAAGCTGCCGGTGCTGGTGGAGGGCGGTGACCCGGACTGGGTCAAGAACGTCGTTATCCCCAACGGCCTTGCCTACGACTTGACCGACTGGATCGACGCGACCCCCGCCGTCAAGGATGTCCTGATTGACGACAGTCGTGAATACTGCTCCAATGAGGATGGCAGAGTCATGGTTATGCCTCTGGCAACGGTACGTCCCATCGGCTTCTTCTACAACTCTGCTATGTGGAGCACCGATGCTGACATCAGCGCTATGAGCATGGATGAATTTGTTTCCGCGCTGGGCGACCAGAAGATCGCCTTCTCCACCGCCGAGAACGGCTGGGTTTCCGCCTTGTTCCTGACTGCGCTGGTGGCCGAGGAAGACGGTGGCGTAGAATGGCTGAAGAGTGGCATCGAGACCAAGATCACCGACTTCAACCAGCCCTGCTTCATCAACGCTGTGGCCAAGCTGCAGAATCTGCTGCAGAACAACGCAGCCTCCAACTCGGTAGGCGCAGCCTACGCGGATGCCGCCAACGCTTTCATGAGCGAGCAGGCCTCCATCATTGCCAACGGTCCTTGGATGTCCTCTGACTTCGAGAGCTCCAACTCCGACAAGTGGTCCAACGGCTTTGACGGCGCGAAGGTCCGTGCCTCCCTGTTCCCGGGCGACGTCGGCATTGCCGACACCGCCTCTCTCGGTGAG